>Ga0302269_1000031_pt1 | contig 67988 bp, 45 predicted proteins | sample III_Bog_E2_2_FD_194560 | JGI IMG/M metagenome (GOLD analysis project Ga0302269, IMG submission 194560) | Peat permafrost microbial communities from Stordalen Mire near Abisko, Sweden - III_Bog_E2_2 | ecosystem: Environmental > Terrestrial > Soil > Wetlands > Peat | place: Sweden: Abisko...
ATATCGTTAAATCATAAATCAGGATAATTGTAAAAATATTTCTTGAAACCACCCGGGTATTAAAATCCTTTTGAAGCATCAAAACGATATTAATTCATTAACTATTAGAAAATACTTATTTTTCACTTTTTATTGTATCATCAAATTATAAATCTATTTTTGCATAATTATCTTTAAAAAAGTGGTAATAAAAAGTACAACTTGTTTAGTTCAGTTGGACTCTGCGAAAAAACAGATAATATTGAAGTTCGTTTATTTTAAGTGGTTTTTATAAATAAAATATTATGACAGTACTACTTCTTGCAATTTTTGGAATCGGATATGCAGCAATTGCATTCGAAAACACTATAAAAATCAACAAAACAGCTTCGTCTCTTATTTCAGGCGTACTATGCTGGGTAGCTTATATCTTTTTTACGACTAACAAAATAGAAGTGAACAATTCCCTTTTAGTCCATTTAGGGGATATTTCAGGCATTCTGCTTTTCTTATTAGGGGCCATGACTATTGTTGAATTAGTAGATGCACATAACGGGTTTGAAATTATAACCGACTTTATTTCACAAACAGATAAACGTAAATTAATATGGATAATCGGATTTATTTCATTTTTCCTCTCAGCTATTCTGGATAACTTAACCACAACTATTGTAATGGTATCATTACTCCAGAGATTAATCAGGAAGAAGGAAGACCGTTTGCTTTTTATTGGCATTGTGATCATTGCAGCGAATGCAGGGGGTGCATGGACACCAATTGGTGACATAACTACTACTATGCTTTGGATTGGCGGACAAATAACCACTGTCAATATCATGCGAAAGATGTTTTTACCAAGTTTGGTTTGTATTATTGTACCATTAATAGCAGTTTCATTTCGACTAAAAGGGAAAGTAGAGAGATCTCCGTCAAAAAAAGATGAAACCATAGACATGGTTTCAAAAAAGAAACAAAAAACAATTCTGATACTTGGTATTCTTATTTTGATATTAGTACCTGTATTTAAAACCTACACCCATCTTCCTCCTTTTATGGGGATGATGTTGGGATTAGGGATTTTGTGGGTTGTAACTGAAATTATGCATAAAAAAACGGATCGTGAACAAAAGAAACATTTGACACTTGCAAACGCCCTGCATAAGATCGACATATCGAGCATTTTGTTTTTTCTGGGAATTTTAATGGCAATAGCAGCACTGGAAACTTCCGGGATTCTTACTTCTGTATCTTTATGGTTTACCCAAACAATTGGCAATTTAAGTATCATTATTTTATCCATCGGACTTTCATCTGCAATTATCGACAATGTTCCTTTAGTAGCTGCTACCCAGGGGATGTATCATCTGGTTCAATATCCTGTGGATAGTTATCTGTGGGAATTTTTAGCATACTGTACAGGCACAGGTGGCAGTATTTTAATAATAGGTTCTGCAGCTGGTATTGCTGCTATGGGGATGGAAAAAATAGATTTCTTCTGGTATATCAGGAAAATAAGTTGGTTAGCTTTGATCGGTTATTTTGCAGGAGCTATTGTATATGTTGCTATTGAAAATTTATTTTATTAGGTTTTAAAAATGTTTCAATTTTAGAAGACTTTATTTCGAAGGAAATAAAGTCTTTTTTATCTGTAATCATATATTATGTCTGAATCATGAATTCATTAAATTGATTTTTCTACTTTAAAAATAAAGTTTTCATTTCATTTAAACCTCATTAATTTTCTAAAAATTATGTCAACTCAGATTTGATAAATCCCACATTAATGTATGATTTATCATTATTTCATACCTAAATGTAGCTTTTTTACGTATATTATTGTCAATTTGTTTTTGTATTCGGGAATATTATTATACTTTTGCAACGAAATTAAAACAAAAGGAATGTTCATTTTCATTTAAAACAGAGTCAATTATTTCATTTTCAGTAAGCGGAAAAAGTTAACAGTATTGATTCAATAAAAGATTTAAAACAAACAATAAAAACAAAACGCATGAAGAAAATTGAGGCAGTTATCCGAAAGTCTAAATTTGAAGATGTCAAAGTAGCGTTATACGATGCCGGCATTGAATGGTTTTCATACTGGGATATTACCGGATTAGGAAAATCGACCGAAGAGCAAACAATAAGGGGTCAGGTCTTTCAATCAAACTATATCCATCGTAGAATGATTTCAATAGTCGTTCGGGACATTAACCTGGACAAAACTCTTGATGCCATACTGAATTCTGCCTGGACAGGGGAAACCGGTGATGGTAAAATTTTTATTTACGATATTCAGGACACGATACGCATACGGACCCGTGAATCCGGGCCTGAAGCATTATTTAACAAGGAGTAGATAAAAAGTTAGAAAATCAAAAAGTTTAGAACAGATTAAAATGAAAAGAAATATCATATTGACAATTATACTCTCCATGTTATCGGTTCCTGTATTATTTGCAAAAACAGCAGTAGTTGCTACAGCACCGGTGGTAAGTGCCGGTGATACTGCATGGATGATAGTGGCCACTGCTTTTGTACTGTTAATGACTATTCCAGGATTAGCTCTTTTTTATGGTGGATTGGTTCGCCGGAAAAATGTATTGAATGTTTTTATGCAGTGTTTTATTATTACTGCAGCCATCAGCATTGAATGGGTAGTTTGCGGTTACAGTTTATCATTTGGAAGCTCAAAAGGATTCCTTGCACCTTACATTGGAGGATTTGACTGGGCTTTTTTAAACAATATCAAAATAACCGATCTAAGTCCCTATTTCATATCACATTCACAAATGGGACTTGATGGAAAAGCAGTAGGTACCATCCCTCATGTTGTTTTTATCATGTTCCAGTGCATGTTTGCCGTGATTACTCCGGCGCTGATTATCGGAGCATTTGCCGAACGCATAAATTTCAAAGGATTTTTCGTCTTTACCATCCTATGGTCAATCTTTGTTTATAATCCGGTAGCCCATTGGGTATGGTCGACTGATGGATGGCTATTTAAATTAGGTGCACTGGATTTTGCAGGTGGCACGGTAGTCCATGTAAATGCAGGTATCGCAGCCATAGTAACAGCCGTTATGCTGGGTAAACGCCGTGATTACAAACGACATGCTTTACCTCCTCATAACATCACCTATGTAGTTATGGGTGCCGGATTACTTTGGGTAGGCTGGTTTGGTTTTAATGCCGGGAGTGGATTAGCCGCTGATGGTCTGGCCGGAAATGCACTTATGGTAACTCATATTGCAGCAGCAGCAGCGGCTCTAACGTGGGCATTATTGGATTGGTTTATAGATAAAAAACCAACTATTGTTGGAATTAGTACAGGTGCAGTAGCCGGACTTGTGGCAATCACACCGGCCTCAGGATTTGTGGGAGTTACAGGAGCATTAATAATTGGTATCCTTGTTTCGATTGTATGTTTCTGCATGGTAGCTTATGTTAAACCCAAATTAGGATATGATGATTCGTTGGACGCTTTTGGAGTCCATGGGATTGGTGGAATGTTAGGCGCAATTTTAACAGGAGTATTAGCTTCTCCCCTTATTCAACCAGCTTACAGTGGGGCGATTTATGGTAATTACAGGCAACTTTTAGTTCAGTTTATTGCTGTATTTGCTACTATAATTTATTCAGGGATAGGGACATTCGTATTGTTTAAAATTACTGAAAAACTAATAGGAATAAGAGCAACTGACAAACAGGAAGCTATCGGATTGGATGAAACCCAACATGGTGAAACTGCTTATAACAATTTTGATTAATTTTACCACAATACTAAAAAAATGGTTTTCAATTTAGAGAGTTCTAAATTTAAAAAAATCACAATGCACTATAGAGTTTATGTTTGAAATGAAACTTACGATTCTTGAATTTATTTGAAAGCATTTTCACAAACGAATAAAAGCACTTTGTAAATTTAGTTTTATTTCCTGCTGGCAGGCTATTTCATATCGAAATAGCCTGTTTGTTTTTAAAAATTTTCTAATATTATCAACATGTTCAACTAATAAATTTACCATTGAAAAAACTTATAGAATAATATAAGTACTGGAAATAATATATTGTTCTATTTCTTTAAGAAGAACGCGGATGAAACATTTAATTATTCCAATTACTAAAACTAATTGAAAGGTTATTTTATTGACATATTTTTAAATTAGATTAAAATTTCAAACAGGCTATTTCTTATGAAGTAACCTGTTTTTTTGTGTTATAGGGTTAAACACAGAACGATTAAAATCTAAATAATACCAATCAACAAAAACGAAATTGAATAAATCTATATTTTCCCCTATTACACTTATCAGTATTTATGTCAATTTATGATTGACATTTCATACATTTATGTATACATATATGTTAAATCATACCTAAATGTAGCTTTTTTAGGTGTGATATAGACATTTCGCGTTTATGTTCGATAATATTAATTTACTTTTGTCGCCGAATTAAAGCAAAAGGATCGTGCATTTTAACTCAAAAAGTCAATTATTTTATTTTCAGTAAGCGGTAAATAAAAAAGCTTTTAATATTGACTTCCAAACATATATAAAAAACAATAAAACTAATAAATCTGAATGAAAAAACTTGAAGCAATAATCCGAAAATCAAAATTTGAAGATGTAAAAAATGCATTATATGAAGCAGGAATTGAATGGTTTTCATACTGGGATATCACCGGATTAGGTAAATCAACCGAGGAACAGATTGTCAGGGGGCAGGTATTCCAATCGAGCTATATACACAGACGAATGATTTCAATCGTAGTGAGGGATATTAATTTAGATAAAACACTTGATGCAATTTTAGACTCCGCCTGGACAGGTGAAACCGGAGATGGGAAGATTTTTATTTACGATATACAAGATACAGTAAGAATCAGGACACGGGAATCCGGACCTGAAGCACTGTTCAATAAAGAGTAAGTAAAAATATTAATCCAACAAATCCGAACAAATCAGAATGAAAAGAAATATCATAGTATTATCCGTTTTATCCCTATTCTCAATTCAGGCTTTAACAGCACAAACTCCCCTCCCCAGGATTGCACCTGGTATAAATACAGGCGATACTGCATGGATGATTGTTGCAACAGCATTTGTATTATTAATGACCATTCCGGGATTAGCCCTGTTTTATGGAGGTTTAGTCAGACGTAAAAATGTATTAAATGTCTTTATGCAGTGTTTTATTATTGTAGCTGCCATCACTATCGAATGGATTGTTTGCGGATATAGCCTGTCTTTCGGCAGCTCGAAAGGATTCCTGGCTCCTTATATCGGCGGTTTTCACTGGGCATTTTTAAATAACATCAACATCACCGATCTGAGTCCCTACTTTGTTTCACACTCACAAATCGGACTTGATGGCAAGGCTGTTGGCACAATCCCTCACCTTGCTTTCATCATGTATCAATGTATGTTTGCCATTATTACCCCGGCTTTAATTATTGGGGCATTTGCTGAACGAATAAACTTTAAAGGATTTTTAGTATTCACTATTTTATGGGCACTTTTCATTTATAATCCAGTGACACACTGGATATGGTCGACTGATGGCTGGTTAAATAAATTAGGAACATTAGACTTTGCCGGAGGTATAGTTGTCCATGTCAATGCAGGTATCGCTGCCATCATAACAGCTATTATGCTTGGAAAACGTCGTGATTATAAAGGTCATGCCATACCACCTCATAATATCACTTACGTTGTAATGGGTGCCGGTCTTCTTTGGGTAGGCTGGTTCGGATTTAATGCCGGGAGTGGATTAGCAGCAGATGGATTAGCCGTAAACGCACTGATGGTTACACATGTAGCAGGATCGGTTGCAGCATTAACATGGGTAATGTTGGATTGGATTATCGATAAAAAACCAACATTGATTGGTATAAGCACCGGAGCCATTGCCGGATTGGCAGCAATAACTCCTGCAGCCGGTTTTGTAGGGATTACAGGGTCTATATTTATTGGAGTTATCGTGTCGGTTATTTGCTTTTGTATGGTAGCCTATATAAAACCAAGATTAGGCTACGATGACTCATTGGATGCCTTTGGGGTTCATGGTATTGGCGGTATATTGGGAGCTCTGTTAACCGGAGTATTTGCTTCACCACTTATTCAGTCGGCATACAGCGGGGCTATCTATGGTAATTACAAACAACTTTTAATCCAGTTTATAGCCGTATTAGCCACCATTATTTATTCCGGGATCGGCACTTTTATTTTGTTCAAACTGACAGAAAAAGTTATTGGAATCCGTGCAACAGATAAACAAGAAGCTATTGGATTAGATGAATCCCAACACGGAGAAACAGCTTATAATAATTTTGATTAACATATGGTCAATCAAAAAATTAGATTTAATAAAAAGATTTCCGTTTTTTAAGTCAATTCATACTTTTTTTGAATTCAAACAATTTTAGTAAAAGTAACTGAAACTTTTTATTGAAATGCTTAAAAAAGATATTTCACACATTTTTTTTGAGTATCTTTGTATTTAATCAAGGTGAACCCTATTGACAACATATAAGATATATTATTTTTACTCATAAAATCATATTGTAAGTATTATTTATGTTTTAGTTTCTATTTGACACATTTAAGCCTGTATTTTTATTGATTTGAAACGCTTCAATCTTTTTTTTTACAAAGAGCTTAAAACATAGTGATTAAACTATCGTTTTTATTATTTTTGCATAGTATTAGTAGCAATACGATAGAAAATGACTAAATATTCAAATTTTAAACTAAAATCAACCCTCAAAAAATATAATTATGTCATCATTGAGATTTAAAGCAGTAGAAGAAGCTTTTAAGAAAAAAGCACTTGAAGTTACCCCACCCTCTAAGTTTACATCCGATTATTACGGAAAATACGTTTTCAATCGTGCTACCATGGCAAAATACCTGTCAAAGGACACATTGAAATCACTTAAAAACGTAATTGACAAAGGTGCAACTCTTAACCTCGAGATAGCAAATGATGTTGCTGCAGGAATGAGAATGTGGGCCATGGAATTTGGTGCGACTCATTACACACACTGGTTTCAACCATTAACTGACAGTACGGCTGAAAAACATGATTCCTTTATTGACTATGTAGGTGCTCCGGGCGAAACAATTATCGAAGATTTTTCAGGGAAACTACTTGCACAGCAAGAACCGGATGCATCTTCTTTCCCAAGCGGCGGTATACGCAGCACTTATGAAGCACGTGGTTACACAGCATGGGATCCTTCATCTCCCGCATTTGTTGTTGATGATACATTAGTAATTCCAACCATTTTTATTTCTTATACAGGTGAATCCCTCGATTTAAAAGCTCCTTTACTAAGGGCATTAAATGCTGTTGATAATGCTGCAACTGCAGTATGTCAAATGTTTGATCCAAGCGTAAAAAAAGTGGTGTCATTTTTAGGTTGGGAACAGGAATACTTCCTGGTTGATGAAGGTTTGTATGCAACCCGTCCTGATTTATTACTAACAGGTCGTACTCTTCTTGGACATGAATCAGCAAAGAACCAACAATTGGATGATCATTATTTTGGAGCTGTTCCAAGTCGTGTTGCTGCATACATGAAAGATATCGAATTTGAAGCTTACAAATATGGCATTCCTGCAAAGACACGTCATAATGAAGTGGCACCAAATCAATTTGAACTTGCCCCTATTTTTGGTGAAACAAACTTATCGGTTGACCAGAACCTGTTGATGATGTCAATAATGAAAAAAATAGCACGTCGTCACGGATTTCGGTTGTTATTGCACGAAAAGCCTTTTGCCGGAATTAACGGTTCGGGAAAACATAATAACTGGTCATTAGGAACCGATACCGGTGTTGGTTTGTTGACCCCTGGTAAAACACCAGAAGAAAACCTTCAGTTTGTTACTTTTTTGGTCAACATTCTACAAGCTGTGTTCAAACATAATGCACTGTTGAAAGCATCAATAATGACAGCTCAAAACGCACATCGTTTGGGCGCAAATGAAGCACCTCCTGCCATTATTTCTGTATTCCTTGGGACACAACTGACAGAGATTCTTGACAAATTAGAAAAAAGTACAAGTGAAGAGGCGATAGTTGTTACAGCCAAGAAAACATTAAGTTTAGGAATAGCACATATCCCTGAAGTATTTTTGGATAATACCGATCGTAACCGTACTTCACCGTTTGCATTTACAGGAAACCGTTTTGAGTTTCGTGCTGTCGGTTCATCAGCGAACTGTTCATCAGCGATGACAACATTGAATGCTGTTGTTGCTGCTCAGTTAACTGAATTTAAAGCTGAAGTTGATTCAAAAATAGCAGGTGGTTCTACGAAAGAGAAGGCAATTTTTGATGTTATAAAATCATATATTAAATCTTCAAAAGCAATTCGTTATGACGGAAACGGATATAGCGAAGAATGGAAGCTGGAAGCTGCTGAACGGGGATTAGACTGTGAAACATGTGTACCAAAGATTTTGAAAGCCTATACTTCAAAACAAAGTATTGAACTATTCAAAACTACAGGAGTTTTGACTTCTGTTGAACTTCATGCACGTAATGAAGTAAAATGGGAAACTTACATTAAATTGATTCAGATTGAAGCAAGGGTTTTAGGTGATTTAGCAATCAACCACATTATCCCTGTTGCAACGCGTTATCAATCATTCCTTTTAGATAATGTTTACAAGATTAAAGCAGTTTATTCACCTGAAAAAGCAGAAAAATTGTCTAAACTGGATTCTGATTTTATTGAAGAAATTGCAGAACATATTTCTATCATTAAAACAAATGTAGATGCATTGGTGGAAGCACGCAAAATTGCGAATAAAATTGACAATGAATATGAAAAAGCATTATCTTATCACGATGATGTATTACCCTATTTTGAAGAAATCCGTAATCACGCCGACGCACTGGAAATGATTGTTGACGATGAAATGTGGACTTTACCTAAATACAGAGAATTGTTGTTTATTCGTTAAGACAAAGGTTTTTACACCATTTTTAATATATTAGAATAGTGGGAAAACCTAAAGGTTTTCCCACTATTTTCAAAATAACAATAGAACAAAACAACACGATAAATTAGCTGATAGTAACAGTTTTTAAGCGTATAAAAAAGAAATGAAGCTATGACAATCCCAAAACTTACCGATGAATATGACCAGAAATCACTATATTCCTCTAAAAACGAGCACGACGCCTGCGGTGTCGGCTTAATATTAAATCTTCGTGGGGAAAAGTCTCATGAAATTGTTGAAAACGGATTGCAGGTTCTCGAAAACATGGTTCATCGTGGAGCAGAGAGTGCCGACAATAAAACCGGTGATGGTGCAGGTATTTTAATACAGATTCCTCATGAATTTATCTTACTTCAGGGTATACCTGTCCCCGAAAAGGGAAAGTATGGAACAGGGTTGGTATTTCTTCCAAAAGACGCCAATAAATCTGAGCTTTGCCTGAATGTTATAAAAGAAAACATCATTAAAGAAGGGTTGAAACTTCTGGCCATTCGTGATGTTCCTGTACACAGTGATATATTAGGAGAGATATCTGCCTCCAATGAACCTCTTATTAAACAGTTATTTGTTACAGGAGCTTCTTCACAAGAAGAACTGGAACGTAAACTTTATATAGTCAGAAAAAAGATTGAGAAAGGGATTCTTAAATCAAACATATCCAAAGATCGTAGTTTTTACATTGTAAGTCTGTCGACAAAACAAATGATTTACAAAGGAATGCTTACTTCACTTCAATTACGTGATTATTTTCCGGATCTGTCAAATCCTAATTTTACCAGTGGAATTGCGTTAGTACACTCACGTTTCAGTACGAATACTTTTCCTACATGGGATCTGGCACAGCCATTCCGTATGTTAGGGCATAATGGTGAAATAAATACGATTCGCGGGAACAGACAATGGATGGAGTCTCGTGAAAGTGTATTAAAATCAGATCAACTTGGAAATTTACAGGAATTATATCCGATTGTTCAACCGGGAATGAGTGACAGTGCGACACTTGATAATGTACTTGAATTCCTTGTTATGTCAGGAAAAAGTTTACCACATGCAATGGCCATGCTGGTTCCTGAAAGCTGGAATTCAAAAAATCCGATTTCCGACAGTTTAAGAGCATTCTATGAATATCACAGCACTTTTATGGAACCATGGGATGGACCTGCTACATTACTTTTCAGTGATGGAAGGTATGCCGGAGGAATGTTGGATAGAAATGGATTGCGTCCGGCCCGCTATCTGGTGACTCATGATGATTTGATGATTATAGCTTCCGAAACCGGAACAATTGATATTGATCCTGCACGGATTAAATCCAAAGGTCGGTTAAAAGCAGGGAAAATGATCATGATTGATACCGAATTAGGTCAAATATATTATGATAACGAATTAAAAGAAGGACTTGCAAAAGCATTTCCCTATCGTGAATGGTTAAATAAAAATTGTATTAATCTCGATAATATCTCTTCAGGAAGAAGTGTAAAAAACAACCTCGATGATTACCAGACTCTTTTAAATGCATTTGGTTATTCAAAAGAAGATTTGGAAAGATTAATCCTGCCAATGGCAAATGATGGATTCGAACCTTCATCATCAATGGGAAATGATGCAGCCTTATCTGTTTTCTCTGATAAACCGCAACGTCTTTTCAATTATTTCCGTCAACAATTTGCACAGGTTACAAATCCACCAATAGATCCAATTCGTGAAGAATTGGTTATGTCATTAACGGGTTATGTCGGTTCGGTACATCAAAATTTACTGGAACCTGCCCACGAAATTTGTAAGATGGTAAAACTTAAAAGTCCAGTCCTTACAAATACACATTTTGATATTTTACTGAATCTAGAATATAAAGGATTTTCAACTATTTCGTTGCCGATGTTGTTTGATCCTAAAACAGGAGCTAAAGGACTTGAAAAAGCAATTGAGGAACTTTGCCTGTCGGTTGAAAAAGCAGTAGATGATGGGAAAAATTATATTGTATTAAGCGATCGTGGCGTTGACGCAACTCATGCTCCGATTCCATCTTTATTAGCAGTCTCAGCAGTGCATCTCTATCTTGTTCAAAAAAGGAAAAGAATGCAAATTGATATTGTTGTTGAAACTGCCGAACCACGTGAAGTAATGCATTTTGCACTATTATTCGGATTCGGAGCGAATGCCATCAATCCATACATGGTTTTTGCTATAATTTATGAAAAGGTAAAATCAGGTGATATTCAAATGGATTTTGCAACAGCGAAGCTTCATTATATTAAAGCTGTGAACAAAGGGTTGCTAAAAGTTCTTTCAAAAATGGGAAATTCTACTTTGCGCAGTTATCGCGGAGCACATATTTTTGAGGCAATTGGCATTTCAACTCCATTTTTGGAGAAATATTTTAAAGGAATATCGTCAGCCATCGAAGGTATCGATATGGAAGATGTTGCCTATGAAGTATTGAAACCTCACAATGAAGCATTTCACCCATTAGAAGGAAGTAATCCTACGCAATTAAAAAATCTTGGTTTGTACCAGTATCGACGTGATGGGGAAGAACATTCATGGAATCCTGAAACAATCGCACGACTTCAGATTGCTACTAAGACAAATGATTACGATAAATACAAAGAATACGCGAAAACAGTTGACGAAAAACCAACACCTATATTTATTCGTGATTTGATGGATTACAAACACAATCCAATTGATATAAATGAAGTAGAACCTATTGAAAAGATAACGAGACGTTTCGTTACCGGAGCTATGTCTTACGGTTCAATTAGCAAGGATGCCCATGAAGCCATGGCGATGGCCATGAACCTTTTAGGTGGCAGAAGCAATACCGGTGAAGGCGGAGAAGATCCTGAACGGTATAAAAAGCGTGATGACGGGTTAAGTACACGAAGCGCAATTAAACAGGTTGCCTCCGGAAGGTTTGGTGTAACTACCGAATATCTTGTAAATGCGGATGAACTTCAGATAAAAATTGCTCAGGGAGCAAAACCCGGAGAAGGTGGACAACTTCCCGGATATAAAGTGGATAAAATAATTGCAAAGACACGTCACTCAATACCGGGGATTTCATTAATCTCGCCCCCACCCCATCACGATATTTATTCAATTGAAGATTTAGCACAACTTATCTTCGATTTGAAAAACGTAAACCCTTCAGCTACAATTAGTGTAAAACTGGTTTCAGAAACCGGCGTCGGAACAATTGCAGCCGGAGTTGCGAAAGCAAAAGCGGATTTAATTTTAATCAGTGGTGCCGAAGGAGGAACCGGTGCAAGTCCATCCAGTTCAATTAAACATGCAGGACTTCCTCTTGAAATTGGATTAGCAGAAACGCAGCAGACACTGGTATTAAATAATCTGCGTGGTCAGGTTCGTTTACAATCGGATGGACAATTAAAAACTGGTCATGATATTATTGTTGCCGCTTTATTGGGTGCTGAAGAATATGGTTTCGCTACGAGTGCATTGATCACTCTTGGGTGCGTTATGATGCGTAAATGTCATTTAAACACCTGTCCTGTAGGTGTCGCTACCCAGGATAAAGCATTACGTCAGTTTTTTGTAGGAAAATATGAATATCTTGTTAATTTCTTTAATTTCCTTGCACGTGATGTTCGCGAACATTTAGCTCAAATGGGGTATCGGAGTCTTGATGAAATTATCGGTCATGCCGAATTACTGGAACGTAAAGCAGTGGAAGGAACGGAGAAACTGAAAAAAGTAGATTTATCAAAAATACTGTTCACTCCCGCTAAAACATCAGGTACTGCTCTACGTCATGTAAAAAACCAGGAGCATAAGATTGAGAACGTGATGGATCGAGAATTAATAAGAAAATCACTTCCGGCACTCGATTTGTGTATGCCTGTAGAACTCAATTATAAAATTAAAAATACCGACCGTGCTGTTGGAGCCATGCTTTCGGGTGAAATTGCAAAGCGTTATGGAAATAACGGATTGCCAAATGATACCATAAAAGCTTATTTTCACGGTTCAGCCGGACAAAGTTTCGGTGCTTTTTTAAGCAGGGGTGTTACATTTCAACTGGAAGGTGAAGCAAATGATTATCTTGGTAAAGGGCTTTCAGGAGGGAAAATTGTACTTATAACACCAAAAGAGTGTACTTTTAAGCCCGAAGAGAACATTATTGCAGGGAATACTATTTTATATGGTGCAACTTCAGGTGAAGTGTATATTAATGGAGTAGTAGGCGAACGGTTCTGCGTTCGTAACTCCGGAGCTATTGCAGTTGTAGAAGGAGCTGGCGATCATTGTTGTGAATATATGACAGGCGGACGTACGGTTGTTCTTGGTACAACAGGACGTAATTTTGCTGCCGGCATGAGTGGTGGAGTTGCCTATGTACTTGACGAATCTGACAATTTTGACTTTTTCTGTAACATGGAAATGGTTGAACTTTCACTTATTGAAGATAGTACAGACAGTAAAGAATTAAAGGGATTAATTTCAAATCACTTTAAATATACCAAAAGTAAACTTGCAAAGAAGATTCTTGACAATTGGAGTGAATACGTTGATAAATTCAAAAAAATCGTTCCTATTGAATACAAAAAAGTTTTGCAGGAAGAAAAAATTGATGCGATCAATAAGAAAATTGCTCAGGTTGAACGCGATTACTAATTATTAAACTTTTCGAACGTTTTGAACTTTGAAAAGTTTATAAAATAAAACAATAAAACATCATGGGAAATCCTAAAGCATTTATAAATACTCCCCGCAAAACAGCAGGTTACCGTCCTATTAACGAACGGATTTCTGATTTCGGAGAGGTAGAACAGACATTAAACCGGGAAGACAGAAAAATTCAGGCTTCACGATGCATGGATTGTGGAATTCCGTTCTGCCATTGGGCTTGTCCCCTAGGCAATAAAATGCCGGAATGGCAGGATTTGATATACAAAGGACAATGGAAAGAGGGAGTGGAAGTATTGCATGAAACAAATAACTTTCCTGATTTTACAGGACGTATTTGTCCAGCACCCTGTGAAAAATCCTGTGTATTAGCATTGCACGATGCAGCAGTAACTATTCGAGAAAACGAAGCTGCCGTTACAGAAGTTGCATTTATTGAAGGAATGATTAAAGCCCGTCCTCCAAAGACACGAACAGGTAAAACAATTGCAGTAATTGGTTCAGGTCCTGCCGGATTGGCAGCAGCCCAACAGTTGAACAGAAAAGGGCATCACGTAACAGTCTATGAAAAAGAAAACGGATTAGGAGGACTCATGCGTTATGGCATCCCTAATTTCAAATTAAACAAGAATATTATCGACCGACGAATGGCATTGTTGATCGAAGAAGGAATCGTGTTTAAAACCAATACTGAAATCGGAAAAGATATTTCAGGAAAGGACATCATGAAAAATTTTGATGCAGTATGTATTGCTGTTGGAGCAGAGCATCCCCGTGACATTCAACCTGAAGGCCGCGATTTAAAAGGAATCTATTTTGCTTTAGACTTTCTGAGCCAACAAAACCAACTTATAATTGGCGAAAGTGTAGATAAAAATCAACTCATTTCAGCAAAAGGTAAACATGTTCTTGTTATTGGAGGAGGTGATACCGGTTCAGATTGTGTAGGTACATCCATTCGTCAGGGGGCTGTAAAGGTTACTCAGATTGAAATCATGCCTCAACCACCTGTTGATAGAAATCCGGACACTCCATGGCCATATTATCCGAATATTCTTAAAACTTCAAGTTCTCACATGGAAGGTTGTGTACGTAAATGGAGTCTGAATACCAACAAGTTTATTGGTGAAAATGGTAAACTTACAGAAGTAATGGTAGAAGAAGTTGAATGGTCGAAAGATGAAAATGGTCGTATGAGCATGAAACCAACAGGTAAAACCGATTTGATTAAAGCTGATTTAGTGTTCCTGGCCCTTGGATTTATCCATCCAATTCACGAAGGATTGCTAACAGAATTGGGTGTTGAGTTTGATGGACGTGGCAATGTTGCAATTGACAAAGAAAGTAAGAGTAACATTGGTAAAGTTTTTGCAGCCGGAGATGCCACTATGGGTGCAAGTCTGGTTGTCAGGGCAATTGCTTCGGGACGTAAAGTAGCCGAGGACATTCATAATACATTGTAATCTTTATTTTACCAACTATAAAAACAATAAAACTTTAAATAAACAATCTCTTCTAACTATAGAAGATTAACAGAGAGGCTTAATATTATGTGTGGAATAGTATGTGCATTTGATATAAAACAACCGGTACGGGCTTTACGGCCTCAAGTATTGAAAATGTCTAAACGTATACGGCATCGCGGGCCGGATTGGTCGGGAGTATTTTCCGATGAGAAAGCCATTATGGCACACGAGCGTTTATCAATTGTCGATCCTGAATCAGGGAAACAACCTCTTTACAGCAAAGATGGCAAATTAGTGTTGGCTGTTAATGGTGAAATTTATAATCATCAGGAAATACGTAAACAATTTGAAGGTAAATATGAATTCCTTACCAAGTCCGATTGTGAAGTAATTCTGGCACTCTATCGTGAAAAAGGTCCGAATTTTCTGGAAGATCTGAATGGAATCTTTGCCTTTGCCCTATACGACATCGAAAAAGATATTTACATGATTGGTCGCGATCATATCGGAATTATTCCACTTTACCAGGGTTGGGATAAAGAAGGAACTTATTTTGTAGCTTCCGAATTAAAAGCGTTGGAAGGTTATTGCACAAAAATAGAAGAATTTCTTCCAGGCCAGTATTACTACAGTCCTGACAAGAAACCAACTCAATGGTATTCACGCGACTGGCAAAGTTATGATGCTGTTAAGGACAATGTTTCTGACATTAAAGTCTTGCGTGAAGCACTGGAAGCTGCAGTTGAACGTCAGTTAATGGCCGATGTCCCTTACGGTGTATTACTCTCCGGAGGGTTGGATTCATCCATTATTTCAGCTATTGCAAAAAAGTATGCCAACAAACGCATCGAGTCGGGGAATACTGAGGAAGCATGGTGGCCTCAGCTCCACTCTTTTGCCGTAGGATTAGTGGGTTCACCCGACCTGATTGCAGCCCGTAAAGTGGCTGATCATATTGGCACTATTCACCATGAGATACATTTTACCGTTCAGGAAGGATTGGATGCAGTACGTGATGTAATTTATCATGTAGAGACATATGATGTTACTACTATTCGTGCCAGTACGCCAATGTACCTTTTATCACGTTTCATCAAATCAATGGGTGTAAAAATGGTACTTTCAGGAGAAGGTGCCGACGAGATATTTGGTGGATACCTTTATTTTCATAAAGCTCCGAATGCAGAAGAATTCCATAAAGAAACAGTTCGTAAAATTAACAAACTTCACTTGTACGACTGCCTTCGTGCCAACAAATCGCTTGCTTCATGGGGTGTAGAAGGACGTGTCCCATTTCTTGACAAAGAATTTATGGATATTGCCATGCGTCTCAATCCAACTGATAAAATGGCTGGCAGCAATGGGAAAATGGAAAAATGGATCTTACGCAAAGCTTTCGAAGACTATTTACCGGAAAGTGTGACCTGGCGTCAGAAGGAACAATTCTCCGATGGGGTTGGTTACAACTGGATAGATTCTCTGCGGGCACTGACAACAGAAGCTGTATCCGATGAACAAATGGCGAAAGTTGCCGAAACCTATCCGATAAATCCGCCAATGAATAAGGAAGAATATTATTATCGTACTATTTTCACTGACTTCTTCCCATCTAAATCAGCCTCCATGTGTGTACCGTCTGTACCATCGGTGGCCTGTAGTACAGAAATTGCATTGGAATGGGATGCCGCTTTCAAAAACATGAATGATCCTTCTGGTCGTTCAATAAAAAGCGTTCACGAACAGGGGTACAAATAAATTATCCAATTCTTTCAAAGAATTTAAAATCAAAAGAAGCTGATCTATTCATTTTAGACCAGCTTCTTATATGTTAGATTATAACAGTTTCTCCTAAGTACATGACAAAAAAACAAATAATTAAAAATAGATTCATATTGAATAACTTACAATAAAAAGAATTACCACATAAGTCACAAAAGAATCACAAAAGCAATTAAATTTTACAATAAAGAACACAAAAATTAGTAATACTAAAAGCCTTTAAAGCTAATATTAAAAACCGAAAATCTTTTGTGTGCTTAATATTGACTTTGGTGGAATTTATACTTAACTTTTGTGATTCTTTTGTGACTTTTGTGGTGAATATTTGATTTAATATGTTTATTATGTGACTGCTAGTAATAATATTATTTTTTGTCATGTACTAAACAGTTTCTCTTATAAAATGTATCTCCCCTGTACTGTAATTCATTGCCTTATAATCCCTGTCACGCAAAAAACATTAAAATAACAAAAGTGAATTTACAATCCACAATTCAAAATTGTATTTAAAATAAGCATTTTGTAGTTATTATCGATCTTACAATCCAAACAATTAAGGGTATAACAGTGTTTGACATTTAAAACTTCAATGAGAATTCTAATTTTAATCTTAATGGCAATGATAAGTTTAAACAGTCAGGGTCAGAACACGAAAAAGAATATGACGGGACTACTATCCGGGGCTAATGAAGATCATAAAGTTACAGTTGTCAATTTCACTAAACTTGAAACTATCATCAATAAAAAAGACAATATACTTTATGTAGTAAACTTTTGGGCTACATGGTGCAGGCCGTGTGTGATGGAACTACCCGATTATATGGAAGTAAACAAATTCTATCACAATAATCCACAATTTAAAATGATTCTGGTGAGTCTGGATCTTGCTAAAGAAGCTGAAACAATTGTGCATCCATTTTTAGTGAAAAACAAAATGGATGTTGAAGTATATCTGCTGGACGATAATAAACGAATGAATCAGTGGATACCCGCTATTGACAGCAAATGGAGCGGTGCAATTCCAGCTACTGTCTTCTACCGGAACGGTGTAAAATTAGATTTTAAAGAGAGTAAAATGGAGAAAAACGAATTAATAAAAATCATTAGTAAAAATTTATAAAACAGAGAACATGAGAAAAAAAATAATAAATCTAAGTTTAATCATACTTCTGGCATTTACTTGTCAGGTAAAAGCACAAAAAATGGAAAACAGATCAGATCATATAGGATATAAAATCGGAGATGTGGCTACCGATTTTAAATTGAAAAATATCGACAATAAAATGGTTTCATTGTCCGATTACAAAGATGCAAAAGGCTATATCGTTATTTTCACCTGTAACCACTGCCCGTATGCAAAAGCGTACGAAAACCGGATTATAGGGTTAAACTATAAATATGCTTCGAAAGGGTATCCGGTAATTGCGATCAATCCGAATGATCCCAAAGCAGAACCGCAAGATAGCTTTGAAGGCATGAAGCTACGGGCAAAAGAAAAAGGCTTTACATTCCCGTATTTATTTGATGAAGGACAAACCATTTATCCAAAATATGGCGCTGTCCGAACTCCTCATGTTTTTGTTTTACAAAAGGTGAATGGGAAAAACATTGTCCGTTATATTGGAGCCATTGATGATAACTATGCCGATGCTAATGATGTTAGCCATAAGTATGTTGAAGATGCTGTGGATGCCTTGCTTTCAGACAAACCGATACTGGTAACCTCTACGGTTGCAATTGGGTGCAGCATTAAGGCACAAAAAGAGTAATGAATCAAAAGTACAAAAGAATCTGATAGAAATTTAAAAAACTTTTTAGAGTGCTACGCACTCTAAAAAGTTTTTTAACTATTAGAATTAAATTTCCTGATTTTTCAGAAATATCAGTAGGAATTATAATTCAATTGTTCCATTCAGCCTGATATCCCTTGAAGAACTACCTGCCATTACTTTTACGATTCCCGTTATAGTTTTCCATGAATGACTTTTTACATCCCAGTAGCAGAAAGAACGTCCCTCAAGAGGGATCGAAACTTGTTTCGTTTCCCCGGCTTTCAACTCTACACGGGCAAAGCCTGCCAGTTTCTTGGGAGCCTGTTCAACATCAGTTGTTGAAGGCAACCCCAGATAGATCTGAACCACTTCTGCACCAGCTGTCTTGCCGGTATAGGTAACGTTCAGTCCAACGTTGTAAGCAGTGGTGTAATCGGTGGTTATATTGGCCGTATTATTGATTTTAATACTCTTATAATCAAAAGTGGTATACGATAAACCATGGCCGAAAGCAAATAACGGTTCAATATTCATTTTGTCATAATGACGGTAGCCTACAAAAATACCTTCGGAATAGTTAGACACCAGATTGACTCCCGGGAATTGTTCGGGTGTATTGGCTGGAACGTCATTTATATCTTTCGGGAAAGTCAAAGGCAATTTCCCGGAAGGATTGACATCTCCAAATAGAATAGCCGGCACAGAATTGCCATCCTCTTCTCCCGGAAACCATGCCTCCAGAATAGACTGAACATCATTTACCCAGGGCATTGTGATAGCAGAACCTGTCTTGAGTACCACAACAGTGTTTGGATTGGCTTGAGCAACTTTTGCAACCAACTCGTTCGTATTTGCATCAAACCCGATATCATTATCCATTCCTTCCGAAGTAAGCAGATTGAGCATAATTACTACTATATCTGACTTTTTAGCCAGTGCTATAACCTCTTCAACATTCTCACCGGTGGCAGTTTCTACCGTAACTTTACTTCCTACCCGATCCTTAAGTCCCTGTAAAGGTGAAACTGTGTAAAGAGGTACTACGTGCGAACTACCCCCTCCGCCTGCTTCGGCATTATAGAGTTTTTTACCAATAAGGGCAATTGATTTTATCTTATTCAATTTCAAAGGCAACAGGTTGTTTTTGTTTTGTAACAGCACAGTACCTTCCTCTGAAATCTTTCTGGAAATAAGTCCGTTTTCCTTTGCAGGAATGACCGTTGGGATAGTTGCCGTGTTTTGTTCAAAAAGTCCAATTTCAAACATCTTTGTGTAACGACGGATTATTTTATCGTCAATGACTGATTCCGGAACTTTGCCTGCCTTCACGGCTGCTAATAACGAATCTCCAAAATAAAAATTATCAGGCATTTCAACATCCAATCCATAAAGAGCGGATGGAACCGTGCTATGTACTGCACCAAAGTCTGAAGTCAAAAAGCCATCGAACTGCCACTCATTCCTAAGAATCTTATTTAACAGTAAATCATTTTCTGAACAATATGGTCCATTAATTTTATTATACGCAGTCATCAGAGAGGCCACATGGCCTTGTTTTACCGATGCTTCAAAGGCAGGCAGATAGATTTCCCTCAGGGTGCGTTCACCAATAATCTCGTTCACTATAAACCGGTTTGTTTCCTGATTGTTCGCTGCAAAATGTTTTACATTGGCAAGTACACCTTCCTTTTGAATACCCTCAATATCTGCAACTGCAATTTTTCCCGATAAATACGGATCTTCACCATAGGCTTCGAATGTACGTCCTCCACGGGGATCGCGGGCAATGTTGACACAAGGCGCCTCCAGGAAACCGTTTTTCAGTATTTTTGATTCAACACCTTCTGTTTTACCATACAGCATGGCTGCGGTAATATCCCAGGTAGCTGCCAATGCAATGGGAGCCGGAAGAGCGGTAGCGGGCAACTGGGGCAATCCATTGCCCATAGCAACTCCCGAAGGACCATTTGTAACTACCATAGAAGGGATATTTAGCCGTGGAATTCCAATTATTATACGATATATCCTGCCTAATTCCGGATTTTTATTCATAGCGACAAAAAATTCCTTTACTTGTTCTTTCGTCATTTTAGACACTCCGTGTATCAACTTACCATTGTCACCTCCGTGCACCTGTGAAATTTTTTCTTCCAGTGTCATTTGGGAAACTAATGCCCGGGCTTTATTAGCTGAAGATTGTGCCATACTATTTGTCGGGAAAATCGAGAACAATAGTTCTGACAAACCTATCAGAATTAATTTATTTATGTATTTCATATGTTTATGATTGCTTTTAAAATTGGTTTTGATTATTGAGTGTAAACAAACAAAATTTAATCAATCAAGCTCCTTCAGGTTCAAAACTGATTAAATTTTGTCAAATTTGTTTTATTTAATAATTATCAGAAATTATAGGTATATCCCAGTTGTATGGTAAAAGGGATAATATAGGCAGCACCCATGATTTTATTTTCAAATTTAGAAGCATCCGTAATTAAATCGGAGTTGGAGATACTTCCCTGTACACCTAATTGATTAAGCGGATTAATCACTGTCAGGGTGATCTTACTTTTCTTATTCATATTGAAATCACTTCCCACAAAAGTTTCCCATCTTCCCTGATAAACCAGGGCATCCGATACATTGGCAAATTGTTTTCCAAAATAACGTGCACGTGCCCAGATTTTGAACTTATCTATTGTATAAGTAGGTTCAATTTCAATCAATGTATGCGAAAGAGCTGTTACCCCTTTGCCTGAAAAGTCATAATGTTCGGTATTATTTTGATTCACAACCTGACCGTTTACTAACGCTTTAGTCCAGTTTATATCAAAACCATAATCCTGATACTGTGGATTCTGTAAAGTCAGCAAACAATGAATATTGAAATTTTTTAATGGGTTACTGATGAAATCGGTTGTCCAACCCAGCGTTTTTACGCCATAATTCTGAACATAAACTACACCTTCTCCAGTATCAGGATTCGTTATCGAAGTTCTGTTAAACGCTACATTCGTTCTGTTGGCATACGTAATTTGCGAAACTAAGCTTAAATATTTATTTAAATTAAAATAGATACCCCCTTGTCCAAGTATTGTAGTTGACAGGGCATTGGCCTTGGGATTTCCATCACCTGCTCCGGAATAATTTTCCAGTTGCCCATGTTTTTCATTGTAAATAAAACTTCCTGTCAAGCCAAAAGGTTTTGTTAATTTATATATACCACTTAAGCTACCGTTTTTGTGAAGAAAACCATCATGAAAAGGAGTAGTGGCAACGCCTGCATACGAATAATTATTGGCTATACCTGCCGGTGTGTTTAACCAACTGCGATTTTGTTTTGCATCCTGGGTGTCTAATAAATAATCACCGTTCATGACGTGAGCTTCCAGGCGAACACCAAGAATCAACTGCAACCTGTTGGTTACTTTCCATTCATCGGTAAAGTAGAAAGCTAATTTATCTTCCCAACCATTGTGATATTCACTACTTGCGTTATTATTAAAGAACCCGTACGAATCGGTATTAACTCCTCCGACACCTACCAGTTTTCTTGGATTGGGAGCAATTTCGGTTAAAAACATAGATGTGCTTGAAGTATACTGATCTATGTAATCATACCATTGATCCAGTCCGAAGTGGATGTTTTGAGTAGCAAATTTTTTGTTTAAATCAAAAACGCCCATTAAATTTTGTACGTTTTTTGCATGATCCATCAAAGCAATGAACATTTGTACCTGACCTAACTTATTCATATCAACGAATGCTTGACCGTTATCAGCATATTTTAAGCTTGTAAAAGCTCCAGTTGATATTGATCCGGCAGGTTGGATAATTGCAAAATTAGGTTCACCGGTCATATAACGCATGGTGTAATCCAAATGCCAGCCGTCTCCTAAATTATTTTTACCAACAACATCAACAGTATGCGATGTAGTATACATATCATTTTTCAAATTTTGATCCTGAAGTTTCCCTGTGAGCATGTTGTAAGTTCTGATTTGTCCATCAACAGGCAGATAGCTGTCTAATCCAAATTTAAAACCGGGTATTGCAGTTACAGAACCATTCGAGTGATAGTAAAAAGGATTTTGGTTTGATACGATACTCATCGAATTGGCAAACTTGTACAATACAGAAACTTCGCCGTTCTTAAACCGTTTTGTTAGTCCAGCTTTAAGAATCTGAGTATTGTCAACATCACGCATAAATTTTGGATTGTAACTTCCCGGATCTGCATTGAAGTGACCACTTGCAGTATAATACCATCCTTTCCCCAGAGGTCCGGCAATAGAACCTGCAACACGCAGTAATCCAAAGTCATTTGAAGTGATCCCGACATTTCCGTGAATTTGGTCAGTGCCAAAACGGTCGAAAGATGTTACCGCATAACCCACCTTCCCCAATACATTGGAAACCGATGCTAAATTAGCAAGTCCCATCTGGGCAAAACTGCCATCAGCACGCCACACGTTGTAGGGCATAAACGGCCAATAATAATAAGGAACAGGCAAATTATTTTCTACAATAGTTATACCACCATTACTTCCGGGAAGGCCGATATTCAGATCCCTCGGGCTTGACAGGGAGGAAGCATTATCTGTTACATTCCTGTTTTTTTCTTCATTTCCGGGTTCCGAGGTGGCTTGAGCCTGTTTTACCTTCGTAGTATCACTTTTTAATACTGTTGACTGAGCGAATATTACCCAACTAAAAATTAAGCAGGAGCAAATAAAAGCTGATTTTAATTGTTTTGTTTTCATGAATTAATTGTATTATGATTTAATTTATTGGTGTTATTTATTCATTTTAAAATTAAGTTTGATTTCTTATTAATAACTCATTCCTTCTCCAAATTTAAACAAAGGATAATCAGCACCCTTTAAATAACCCGGTACATCAGATTTTTGATTTTGTGCAGCCGTTTCACTTACAGGAGTCGTAAAAGGCATTTTAGCCGTAGGATTAAATTTGCCGGTTACAATATCCAACAGGGCTTCAGGAGTTGCGCCAAAGGTAGAAAGTACTCCTTTTACGTTAGTCGTTTCATTATTATATATTTCATCTATTACCCATGGATTTGAGTAGTTGATCACCATCACTGTCGGTTTTTTTGAAGTGAGACAGTTAATATAGCAGGTATTAACACCATTTTTAGATACTGACAGGTAAATAGGTTCGCCTTTAGAGTCGAACAATGCACTTGAGGCACCAGGGGTAATCCAGACTAAAATCACATCAGCCTCAGAGGGAGTTTTAACAAAGGTTATGTCCCAGTTATTTTTAGCCGGGATTGTTACATGTGTACCATTAGGACTCCCTTTTTGTTCATAATAGCATTCAAAATATACTTTTGTGTTAGATTTAAGCGGTAAGAAGCTTGATTCATTTCGTAATAAAACAATTGATTTGCGTAAAGCTAAATCAGCACGTTCCTGAAATTTAGGGTTCCCTACAATTTGAATTGCTTTTTCGACATCAACGTATGGATTTTCAAACAATCCGAGCTCGAATTTTTCCATTAACAAGCGATACACCGATTCATCAATCGTTTTCATTTTGACAGCTCCCACTTTGACAGCCTTCAATAATTCTGTTGGATCCCCACTTCCTGAATAAAGGTTGACACCTGCTTCCTGTGATCTTTTATACCGTTCAGTCACGTTCAAACCTTCAACTCCCCACGGCATCATATCGATAGGGCCTGTATCTGAATTGATAATCCCGTTAAAACCAAGTTCTTTTCTTAATAAATCGTGCAAGATGCCTTTATTATAGGCATACGCTACCTGTTCATATTTCGTTCCAACCGGGATTGAATAATAAGGCATAATAGAAGAAACACCAGCATCAATAGCTGCTTTGAAGGTAACCAGATTGTTTTGTAACATTTTATCCGACATAACTTCTCTTTTTCCCCAAGGGAAGTGCGGATCCTGTCCGTTTTCAGTTGAACCACCACCTGGGAAGTGCTTTACAGTCAACGCAACAGAAGTAGAAGAAAGCTTATTCCCCTGAAAACCTAATACAACCTCACGCATGGTCTGGGCAGCCAACGTTGCATCTTCGCCAAAGGTGCCTTCAATACGTTGCCAGCGTGGTTCAGTGGCTAAGTCTGCCATGTACATATATCCTTTGCGTAATCCGATAGCAGTCCATTCCTGACGGGCAATATCCGCAAATTCATGCACCAGTTGAGGATCTCTCATAGCAGCCAACCCTAATTCTCCGGGCCAGGTTGAAAATGTCGTCTTGCCAACACTCAATCCGATAGAAGCATCTTTCGTGATATGATTCCGCGGATTGGAAGTGACGATAGCCGGGATACCTAATCCATCGCTTTCGCATAATGCCTGCAACTTATTCGACCATTCGGCCAAAATTCTGGTATCTGCATTGGCTCTTAGAATAAAGTTACGCAGGTGTAATTTTCTGACTCCGTTCGTCGTGCCTGCTGCTGATAATTGAGGAACCGGCATTGGCAGACCTGTTAACATATTGTTTTTCATTACCAGATCTTCCTCGTTGAAATTACTTGTGATCGGTAAGTTGGTCTTTGTTTTCTCAAAAGACCAGTCGTTTTCCAAACGGGTAGTGCTGATAAGCATCATGCCTGCTTTTTCTTCAAGGGTCATTTTTGACAGCAGGTCTTTTGCCCGCTCACTGTATGGCAAACGCCAATCTTCATATTTGTCCAGTTTGCCGTTCTTGTTCAAATCTTTGAATTGCAACCCGTCAATAGTAATTATTTTTGCTGACTTACTCTCCAACACCGGTTGCGTAATTGCTGGAGTTGCTGCGAAAGCTGTAGCTCCTACAACGAGCAGCAAACATGTTGTTTTGATGTTCTTTAATTTCATGGTTTGATTTTTTAATTGTGATTTCTAATTTAGAGTCTTATTAAATCTGAAGTATTGATATGAGTATTCTATCGACAAAACTTATTGCCGATGGAAAATCGTGAATCTGTAGAGGAGTTTTTGTGAATTGTGGTTTTCATAATATTGCTGTCGATTAATTTCGGTGCAATATTACAAAGTTATTAAAAGGCAATCGTCCCACTTAGCATAACAGGACTTCCCATCAGGTTTGTTGGGACACATTTATTTTATTATGCCTTATATTTAGGTGATTAAAAAACGGAAGATTTTTAGGTTTCTCGATTGAGACGTTGACGGTACCCGGTTGGAGTCTCACCGGTAATCTCTTTGAATAGTCTGTAAAAAGATGATTTTGAATTAAAGCCGGCTTCATATGCCAACCCTAAGAAATTTATGTGACTCATTTTTGGATCGTTTAAATACTGTTTAAACGCTGCAACCCTAAATTCATTGATTAATTGGTAGAAGTTTTTACCCATCTCATCGTTGATGGTTTGAGAGAGATTTTGGCGTGTAATATTCAAATCACGGGCCATTAATTCAAGATTATAATCCGGATTAAGATAGGGCTTGTTTGTTTCAATATATTTTTGAATGGTTAGGGCATTCTGGCTTAATTGTTGTTTATTCAAACCCGACCGGGTATATTTGCTGGGCTGGTTTTGCTCTTTACGTTCTTCCAGGTTGACCGGATGGTCAATATAAATTGTTTGTTGCAATAACCCAAACACGAGTAAAAGAAAACCCAACATGCCCAGATTAAACTGATTAAACCAAAAACCGCGATCTACCGCCAGTTGTAAAAAATTCGGGACTAAAGGTGCAAAATATTCAAATATGTTACTTACCGCAATGATAATCATTACGAAAACGACCCAATTCAACGTAAGACGTTGTGACTTATGAGAGAAATAGTTCTTGATATTTCGATGATGTCGTATTAATAGAATAAAGACAACTGTCAGGTAGATAATTACAGAGGCACAGATAAGGGTGTAAATTATCAGGTATTTTAACGGCATTTCCACATTATAAAAAATCGAAGGTTTGACCGATTCAGAGATAGTGAACAATCGGTAAACACTAATAAAAAGAAAAGGTAACAGGTTAAGCGAATGTATCCATTTGAACCTGAAATCAATATTGATCAGGCTTAGCACATAAAACAAGAAAATAGGCCCATTCAGGAAAAGGAATGGAAGATATCCGATTTTTATGTAAGAAGTAAGACCTCCGGGAATAAAAAGTCCTATGAAATTTAATGCATTGAATACAAACCACAACGAAAGCAGGTAATTTGAAACATGCTTTGGCCTCCTTAATGAAAACACCAATGCACTGATAATGGCTTGTAAAGTCAACAAGTAAAGCATACCAACAGTTTCTTCAAATTAATACTGATTTTTTCGGGGATAAAGATAATCATATATAATTAAAAATAAAATTTCTTTATTAAATTTCAATTAAGATATAAGTATTATAAAAACAGAAACGCGAACCGGATTCCCCGATTCGCGTTTCTTCTATCATGTTTCATTAAACATAGGTCTTTGTTCTTTTATCTTTATTCTAAAAATCAATTAAACTGATTCACCAGTGCATTCACTTCGTCAGTAATGAGCTTTGCAAAGTCAGCCACTTTCATGGTTCCTTTATCACCTTCTCCCTGACGGCGAACAGATACTTCACCGTTTTCAGCTTCCTTTTCTCCTACAACCAACATATAAGGAATACGTTTCAATTCGTTATCACGTATTTTACGTCCGATTTTCTCATTACGGTCATCAACGGTAACACGGATATCCTGTGCATTCAATTCTTTTGAAATTTTGAAGGCATACTCGTTGAACTTTTCGCTGATTGGCAGAATCACAACCTGATCGGGTGTTAACCACAATGGGAATTTACCGGCTGTATGCTCAATCAGTACAGCTACAAAACGTTCCATCGAACCAAACGGTGCACGATGTATCATTACCGGACGATGCTTTTGGTTATCCTCGCCTGTATATTCCAGTTCAAAGCGTTCAGGCAGGTTGTAATCTACCTGTATTGTTCCTAACTGCCACTTACGGCCAATTGCATCACGGACCATAAAATCGAGTTTAGGGCCATAGAAAGCAGCTTCACCAAGTACAATTTTTGCTTTTAATCCTTTTTCCTTGCAAACATCAACGATGGCACTTTCTGCTTTTTCCCAGTTTTCGTCGGTTCCAATATACTTTTCAGTATTTTTCGGATCGCGTAAGGAAATCTGAGCTTCAAAGTTATTAAATTCAAGAGCCTTGAAAATAATAAAGATAATATCCATCACTTTCAAGAACTCGTCTTTTACCTGATCAGGACGGCAGAAAATGTGTGCATCATCTTGTGTAAAACTACGAACTCGTGTCAATCCATGTAATTCACCACTTTGTTCATAACGATAAACCGTACCGAATTCAGCAAAACGCAAAGGCAGATCTTTATACGAACGGGGTTTGAATTTATAGATTTCGCAGTGATGAGGGCAGTTCATCGGTTTCAACAGATATTCTTCCCCTTCTTCGGGAGTATGGATCGGTTGGAATGAATCTTTACCGTATTTTGCCCAGTGACCGGAGGTTACATAAAGTGCCTTGTTACCGATATGTGGTGTCATTACCTGTTGGTATTCAAAACGACGTTGTATTTTCTTCAAAAAGTCCTCTAAACGTAAACGTAAAGCGGTACCACGTGGAAGCCACATTGGAAGTCCTTTGCCCACCATTTCGGAGAACATAAATAATTCAAGTTCTTTTCCAATTTTGCGGTGATCACGTTTCTTAGCTTCTTCAAGCATTACCAGGTATTCATCCAACATTTTCTTCTTAGGGAAAGTAATACCGTAAATACGTGTCAATTGTTTGCGTTTTTCGTCACCACGCCAGTAAGCTCCGGCTACACTAAGAACTTTGATGGCTTTAATATCTCCTGTATTCGGTAAATGAGGTCCACGGCACAAATCGGTAAAATCACCTTGCGAATACAATGTTATCGTTCCATCAGCCAGGTCATTAATCATTTCGGTTTTATAGACTTCACCTATGTCACCAAATCGTTTTAAAGCATCTGCTTTACTGATGTCACTACGAACTACAGCTTCTTTCCTCCCTACCAGCTCAATCATTTTGGCTTCAATTGTAGCCAGATCAGTTTCTTTTATAGTCACTTCTCCGGGATCTACATCATAGTAAAAGCCGTTTTCGATAGCCGGTCCTATGCCGAATTTAATACCCGGATAGATTTCCTGAAGGGCTTCTGCCATTAAGTGGGCTGAAGTATGCCAGAAAGTATATTTTGCTTCTTCGTCATCCCACTTATGGAGCTTAATGGCAGCATCGGTTTCGATTGGACGGGTCAAGTCCCATATCTGATCATTTACACTAATTGCCAGCACTTCTTGTGCCAGGCGGGAGCTGATACTTTCAGCAAGTTGTAATCCGGTAATGCCTTGGGCAAATTCACGAACCGAACCGTCGGGAAATGTTATTTTAATCATATGTTTTGAACCTTACAAATGGTTTTAATTTTGAAATGCAAAGGTAAGAAATTATGTTGAACTGTGGCAATATTGAATCGTTGATTCGTTAAATTGAATCGATTTAGGATCATATTTTTTCTAAACTGATAAAATGCAAAATTATTTATTTCTTAAAAAATCTTTATGAATCAATTACAAAACCATTGAATCTACGTCTTATTAATTCAGACAGAAAACATAAAACAATGCAAAAACAATTTTCGGGTATTGTGGTCCCAATGATAACACCACTAATTATAAATTTTACAGTTGATATTGAATCAATTGAACGCATAATGAAACTCTTTAACAGAAATGGTATTCATCCACTTGTACTTGGTACAACAGGAGAATCAAGTTCCATTAGCGAAGCGGAAAGCTATCGGTTAGTAGAAGCAACAGTAAAGGTGAAAGGTGAAAAACAATGCGTTTATGCAGGTTTAGTAGGCAATCAGGTTGAAGAATTGATAAGAAGAGGAAACAGATATCTCGAATTGGGTGCAGATTGTATAGTTGCCACTTTACCTTCCTATTATATCCTGACTCCAAATCAAATGATTAATTTTTATACTACTTTGGCAGATAAAATTCAGGGGCCGTTAATGATGTACAATATCAAAGCTACCACTCAAATGTCTATTCCGAATGAAGTTGTGGATAAATTGAGTAAACACCCAAACATTTGGGGATTAAAAGATTCAGAAAGGGATCCGGAACGCATGAAATATTTTATAGATAATTACAAAAAGCGTGAAGATTTTTCATATTTCTGCGGTTGGGGAGCGCAAAGTGCCGGAAGCCTGGAACTTGGTGCCGATGGAATAGTGCCCAGCACGGGCAATATTGTTCCTGAATTGTATGGAAAACTTTATCACGCCGCATTAACGGAGAACTGGGAAGAGTGCCAGGAATGGCAGGAATTAACAGATAGTATTGCTGTTGTTTATCAAAAAGGCAGAACATTGGGAGAATCGTTGGCAGCACTTAAAGTCCTTATGAACTTCAAAGGAATTTGTAATGCGACAATGATGCCACCTCTTACTGAACTTCCCGAAACGGAAGTCAGTCTGATTAAGAATCAATATTCTGAGATTGTGCGAAAAACAGGATGCTAAAATCAACAGAATCAAAACAACATGCAAAACAGCCCAATACACTGGATTGATACGGCAATTATCATCGTTTCTGTTCTTTTTACGATTGGTACCGGTTTTTATTTTTCAAGACGTCAGAAAAGTTCCGACCGTTATTTCTCGGGCAGTAAGACCATTCCGGCCTGGGCAATCGGGATTTCAATTTTTGCTACATTATTAAGCAGTGTCACATTTTTAGCTTATCCGGCAGCAGCCTATAAATCAAACTGGATATTGCTGGTTCAGGGTTTAATGGTTCCCATCGTATTAGTAGGTCTTATCGGAATTATTGTACCTTTGTTTCGTAAAGTGATAAGACTCAGTACGTATGAATATTTCGAAAGACGTTTCGGCCTCTTTGCCAGAATGTACAGTTCAGTTGCTTTTATGTTGACACACTTTTCAAAAATGGGGACAGTACTCTTTTTAGTCAGCTTAGCACTTAACAGTTTTACCCATTTTCCAATACTAACCATTATGTTATGTTTAAGTATAGCAATTATAATACTTACTATGTTAGGTGGCATGGAAGGAGTTATCTGGATGGACGTGGTACAGGGATTTTTACTCGTTGGTGGTGGATTGCTTTGCCTGGGCATTCTTTTATTCAGACCGGAAGGTGGGCCAATGGAAACAATCCAACAGGCGTATCGAATGGGTAAAATAGATGTTGGACCATATAATTTAAGTCTGACCGATCTCACTATTTGGGTTATGATTATTAATGGGGCCTTTTATGCCCTTCAAAAATACGGGACCGATCAGACAATTGTGCAACGGTATCTTGCGGCAAAATCGGACAAAGATGCTAAAAAAGCAGCGTATATCGGAGTGTTTGCCAGTGTTTCTGTATGGACGCTTTTTATGATGATTGGATCTTTGTTGTATGTTTTCTATCATAACGGAACAGTATCATTACCAAAAGACATCTCTGCCGATAAGGTATTTCCTTACTTTATTAGCACACAATTGCCGGTTGGTGCTGTAGGTTTAGTTCTATCGGCCCTGGTTGCGGCAGCTTTGGCCAGTTTGCAATCAGATTTGAATTGTCTGTCAGCCATTGGAGTAGAAGATTATTATCAACGATTAAAACCAACCTGTACTGATAAACAACGTCTGAATATGGGGCGCATTCTGGTATTCGTGGCCGGATTAATAATGATGACGGTTGCTTATTTATTTGTTCAATGGCAAGGAGAAGGCATTCTTGGATTAGTATTCGGATTATATGCCATTTTCTCGGCCGGTATAGTGGGGATTTTTCTATTAGGGATATTATCACGAAGAGCTAACAAACAGGGATTACATATAGGAATTGCAGTCTGTGTGTTATTTACAGCTTATGCCGTTTTAACAACTACAAAAAATGGAGATAATCTATTGTTGGATTTAGGAAAATTCAATTTTCCACAGCATAAATATATGCTTGGTGTTTATAGTCATTTAATTGTCTTGATAGTCGGATATATTGCAAGTTTATTTTTCAAATCGGAACCGGCCGATATTCAATTGACTATTTATGGGTATTTTAAAAATAAAAAAAATCTATAGAGATGTAAAGACATTACAGCTCTTAAATAATCATCAAATAACAAATTCAAAATGAATTCTATTACATTACAACAACCGGGAAAAATCGTTTTCGGTGAAGGCAGTTTACAACAATTGGCAAATGATAATCTAATAATAACTTCAGATAAAATTTTATTCCTGGTAGCAAGTCCTCTATTAAATTTTATACAACCGGTTTTAGATAAAATTTCAACTCTGGATAAAAAAGTAGTTGTTATTGAATATGATTTTCCCGGAGAACCAACTTTCATTCAATTTGACAGTTTATTAAATAAATCAGATTATTTTCAACCTGACTGTATTGTTGGAGTCGGAGGGGGAAGCGTACTTGATTGTGCAAAATTGATCTCTGCACTCACTGGAAATGCTCAAAAAATAGAAGAAGTGATTGGAATCGGATTTTTAAACAGACGCTCCAAAAAGCTGATTTGTATACCAACAACTTCCGGAACCGGCAGTGAAATGTCACCTAATGCCATTTTGCTAAATGAAACCACGGAGACAAAAAGTGGTATCATCAGTCCATATTTAATTCCGGACACTTGCTATATTGATCCTTTACTGACTGTCAGTTTGCCTGCACGGTTAACTGCTGAAACCGGGATGGATGCTCTTTCGCATTGCATAGAAGCTTATACCAGTAAATTTGCTCACCAGGCAGTTGATACATATGCTTTGCGTGGTATCGAGCTGATAGCAGGCAATTTGCAGAAAGCTTGTTTAAACGGTCAAGATATGGAAGCACGCTCAGCATTATCGTTGGGTTCAATGTATGGCGGATTATGCCTCGGGCCGGTTAATACTTCAGCTGTTCATGCACTCTCCTACGGTTTGGGTGGAAAATTTCATATTTCGCATGGTCTGTCAAATGCTATTCTTTTGCCGGAAGTACTTCGTTTTAACTTGTCAGCCTCGCCTGAACGTCATGCCAAACTAGCACTGGCCCTTGGGGTAAAACCTCAGGGAACAGATGAAGATACAGCTTTAGCAGGAATTGGAAAACTTATAGAAATTTCAAAAGCATGTGGCATACCCCAACATCTCACTGAAATTGGAATTACAGAAAACGTTTTACCTGAATTGGCAGATATTGCCATGAAAGTTACCCGCCTTTTGAAAAATAATCCACGTTTGGTTACAAAAGAAGATGCGATTGAAATTTACAAAAGGCTATTATAATTCTTAACAATCTCATTTGCAAAACTTAATCAGCCCAATCAACCATTTAACCATTTAACCAATCAACCAATTAACTAATCAACTAATTAACCAATTAACTTCATTAAAATGAAACCAATATTAGGAATATCAATGGGTGATCCTGCAGGAATCGGACCCGAAATATGTATAAAAGCTTTATCCATTCCAACAGTATATGAACGTTGCCAACCCATTATAGTAGGAGATGCAGAAGTGATGAAACTTGCTGCAATAAATTTACACTCTGAATTGAAAATCAATGTTATTCAATCGGTTAATGAGGGAGTGTTTGAACCTGGAACTATTGATGTGATCGATTTGAAAAATGTTGTCATTTCAGAACTGAAGTTAGGTGAAGTATCAGCAATGTCAGGAAATGCAGCATTCGAAGCGGTAAAGAAAGTGATTGACATGGCTTTGGCCAATGAAATTGACGCGACAGTTACTGCTCCTATCAACAAAGAATCCATTCATAAAGCCGGACATAATTTTTCAGGTCATACTGAAATTTATGCACATTTTACCAATACGACAAAATATGCCATGTTGCTTGTCGATGAAAACTTACGTATAATTCATGCTACTACACACGTTTCACTTCGGAAAGCCTGTGATTTATGTACCAAAGCGCGAGTATTGGAAGTAATTTCATTACTAAATGATGCCTGTATTCAATTTGGTATTCCAAAGCCTCATATTGCTGTTGCCGGATTGAACCCACATTCTGGTGAAAACGGCTTGTTTGGGGATGAAGAAATCAATGAAATTATACCTGCCATTAATGAAGCAAAAATCATGGGATTCGAAGTTGAAGGTCCTGTACCTCCTGATACAATTTTTGTAAAAGCCGTACAGGGCAAATATGATGGTTGTGTTGCCATGTATCATGATCAGGGACATATACCTTTCAAACTGGAAGGGTTTCAGTGGGACAACGAGAAACAAACCATGAAAAGCGTTAAAGGAGTGAATATTACCTTAGGGTTGCCTATTATTCGTACTTCGGTTGATCACGGAACAGCTTTTGAAATTGCCGGGAAAGGCATAGCTTCACCTGATGCAATGCTGGTTGCTATCGATTATGCAATTTTAATGGCAAAATATCGTAAAAAATGATAACGGTAATTGCTGATGATATTACCGGTGCTGCCGAAATTGCAGGTATTTGCTTACGCTACGGTTTGAAAGTGATATTTGGAATTAATTCAGTTCCTGATGTTGAAGCCGATGTGCATGTAATTGCAACTGATAGCCGTTCAACAACTGAAATTGAAGCTTATAATATTCATAAAAAACTTGCTAAAGCGATTTTTAAAGGTTTTGATTCCTTTGTTTTTAAAAAGTGTGATTCAGTATTACGAGGTTTTGTTTTAACCGAGCTAAATGCAATTCTGGAAGTAACCAAATTAAAAAGAGTTTTATTACAACCGGCTAATCCAGCAACAGGCCGTTGCATTAGGAATGGAATTTATTATATAGGTAAAGAAAAGATAGAAAATACAGGTTTCTCCATAGATCCTGACTTTCCGGCAATTAATTCCCAGGTACAAAAATTACTATTACAACACTCTACTTATCAAGAAAATATTCCTGACATACATACCGGAATAATGACTGAAATCAAAGGTGAAGGGATTTTTGTACCAGATTGTTCCTCAATTGAAGGACTTCGTAAGTGTTGTGAATTATTGAATAATAAAACTTTTTTATGTGGAAGCGCAGCATTTTTTGAACAGGTTTTACTTTACAAGAAAATTGGGAAACAAGTAATAACTAATGTTCCATTAAATATATCAACAAATTTTTTAATGATTTGCGGAAGCACGCATCCACATAGTCATCAGTTTGTTGAGCAAATGCATTTGTCACGTTATCCGGTTCATTTCTTTCCTGACGCTATTTTACAAGAGAATATTACGCCCGGAATTATTGAACATTGGACAGAAGAATTAATCGCAATTTGGAAAAAAAACAAAAAATTAGTTTTGGCAATTTCGTCAGTTAATATAAAATTTCCAAATAGTTCAACAATTCTTAAATCCAGGATGAACGAAATTGTTACAGGAATTTTGAGAAAATGTGAAGTTATGGAAATTCTGATAGAAGGTGGTGCAACTGCTTATGGAATTCTAAACCTACAAAACTGGAAAACACTCACGCCTGTTCAGGAACTCTTACCTGGCGTATTACGTTTGCAGGTTTCTGATCACCCAACAACTTACTTAACTGTTAAACCGGGCAGCTATCGTTGGCCTGAATATTTCAGAGTCGAACCAAATTAATTTTATCAGTTCTTAATCCAAACATGCACTGTTTAGTTTAAATTCAGCTTCAAATATTTTTCAACTTAATTTACAAGGACCTGATTCAAAATACGTTTGTATTTCTTTAATGAAATTCAAACGTATTTTTGTTTTCAACAGGTGATAAATTCATTAAAAAAAAGCACCTGAAATTAGAGCAACGATATCTTAAATTTATTGTTAAATAAGATTAATGAACAATTTCATACAGATAATAGTTATACATTTGTAACAATTTCGATAATGAATATAATAATCATCCAATTATGATAGAAGACAATAAAATTTCAATTGATTCAGCCATTGAAAATTTAATTTCAATTCATCCCTTACTCTCTAAAGCGTTTAACAGATCAATGCGTTCAAAAACCAATTTAAATCCGGGTTCATTGTTTGTACTTGGTGTTCTTTCAAGAAATGGAATGCTTTCCATGTCTGAAATTGGTTGTAAATTATCCATGCAAAAACCTCATATAACAGGTTTGGTTGATAAATTAGTTGCTGAGAATTTGGTTGAGAGGCTTTATGATCCAAAAGACAGGCGAATAGTCAATGTAAATATCACAGAAAAAGGGATGGTAGATTTTAATGCCATAAAACATGAAATAAGTCAGGAACTTCGCCAAAAGCTTGAGAAACTCGATACTGAAACATTAGATACTCTTTCGTTAGCATCGAAACAGGTCAAAGATATTTTAATAAAGTTTGTTGTTAACCAGCCTGTTTCATCAAACACAACTTTTTGTAACGAAGGTCAAATTATATAGATCTTACTATTTTTTAAATAAAAAACATTGAAACAAAATTCAGATTTACAAATATGAAAAAGGAAAAAAGAGATTGGAAAATTTACATTCCATTAACATTGGTTATTTTGATAGTAATTGTTGGTGGAGTATACTGGTATAAGGATTATACAAGTTATATCCGGACAGATGACGCAGTAGTGGCATCAGATATTATATCTGTAAGTCCTAAAATAATGGGTAGAATTAGTAAACTCTATGTCGAAGAAGGAGATACAGTAAAAAGAGGCCAATTATTAGTTGAATTAGACAGTATTGATCTGTTGGCCCAAAAGCAACAGGTAGTCGCTTTAAAATCACAGACAGAAGCAAATAAAGCACAGACACAGGCAAAATTGGAATATGATGAAAAGAGCATAAAGATTTTGCAAATCGGACTTGATAAATCGAAAGATGATTTTGACAGGGCAAAAGCACAATTTAAAGGTGGTGTAATCACTAAAGAACAATACGACCATTTATTAAAAGCACAGGAAACTGCACAAGCTCAACTTGAAGCTGCACAGGCTCAGATATTGGTTTCTAAGACCATGATTAAAAGTGCAGAAACTGCGGTTGTTGGTGCTCAGGCTCAAATCGGGGTAATTACCACTCAGCTGAATAACACACGGTTATATGCTCCTGTTGAAGGTATTGTGGCTAAACGTTGGTTGCTTCCTGGTGATATTGCTCAACCTGGCCAATCAATTTACACTATAAATAACGATAGTAAATTTTGGATTTTGGTTTTTCTGGAAGAAACAAAAATGGAAACATTACATAACGGACAAAAAGCTATTTTCACATTAGATACTTATCCCGATGTTGTATTCACAGGAAAAGTGTTTACTATGGGATCAACTACAGCATCGCAATTCTCACTTATTCCGCCAAATAATGCATCAGGGAACTTTACAAAGGTAACACAACGTATTGCAGTTAAAATTTCAATCGATGGAACCGAAGATGGAAAAAAAATATCATCATTTAACTTTATGACAGGTATGTCAGCAGTAGTTAAAATTATTAAGTAATAATGCGAAAAATATCAAATACACATAGACTTCGCCGTAAACTTAGAAGCAGTAATTCAGTCTATCATCCAAAAAGTCAGTTCTATAAATGGTTTGTATTGGCCAATATCATGTTGGGTACTTTTATGGCGGTGTTGGACAGTACGATTGTTAATGTAAGCCTGCCTAAAATCATGTCATCGTTTGGAGTAGGCTTGTCAACAATTGAATGGGTAATTACAGGTTACATGTTGTCAATGGCTGTTATGTTACCAACATCAGGATGGCTTGCTGACAAATTCGGATATAAAAAGGTTTATTTCTGGGGATTATTTTTATTTTCTTTCGGATCCTTATTATGCGGTTTATCGAACGACGAAAACACGCTGATTATCTCAAGGGTCATTCAGGGATTAGGTGCAGGAGTAATTCAACCTATAGGCATGGCGATTATCACCCGTGAATTTCCTTTACGACAACGGGGGTTGGCCCTTGGCTTTTGGTCAATTGCTGCAGCCGCATCAGTATCTTTTGGTCCTTTGATTGGAGGGTATATTGTTGATAATTTCTCGTGGCACTTAATTTTCTATGTAAATGTTCCGGTCGGTATCCTTGCATTAATATTTACTGTTATTATCCAACGTGAGTTTGTAAGTCCAAGTGCACGAAAATTTGATTATATTGGATTTATATCAGCCATCATTTTTTTACCGGTTTTACTTTACGCATTATCCGAAGGAAATGCACAGACCAATTCGGCAGGTTGGACGGCTCCTTATATTTTGGCTTGTTTTGCAATTTCAGGGATTGCATTTGCAGTCTTTATAACACAGGAATTAACTACAAAATATCCATTACTTGACATAAAACTATTAATAGACCGGAATTTTGGAATGAGTAACCTGTTGATGTTTGTATTTAGTATAGGGATGTTTGGCAGTACATTTTTACTGCCTCTCTATTTACAAAATTCATTGGGTTATACAGCATTGCAATCGGGCGCAGTATTCTTGCCCGTTGGCATCATTCAAGGTATAATGGCTCCTATATCAGGTATATTTTCAGATAAAAAAAGTCCAAGGATTCCGATTATTTTGGGTGTGGGATTTTTAGTTTTTAGTTTATATCTCAATTCAAGTATGTCTTTTTTAACTGAACATGCCTATATAATGACTTCACTCTATATCAGAGGTTTTGGAATGGGATTAATTTTCACTCCGCTGAGTTCATTTGCTTTAACCAGTATTAAAAACGATAAAATGGCACAGGCTTCAGGAATTATGAATACCATTCGTCAGATTGGAGGAAGTATGGGAGTTGCTTTGCTGACTACTGTTTTAACTGCACGCGTCAACTTTCATTCACAAATGTACGGTGGTGCTATTCAGGCCAGTTCTCAGGCTTTTCAGGGAGTAACCAGAAATATGGCCTATTTTATTCAACAGCATAGCGGAGGTTCATTTACAACTGCTATTAAACAAGGTCAAAGCATAATAATGTCCAATATCGGCACTCAGGCCTTTATTGAGGGAGTAAATGACGACTTTTTGTTAGCCGCCTTAATTTCATTACTCGCATTTATTCCAATTATTTTGTTGAAATCAAAAAAGAAAATTCCAACAACAATTGTCGGTGAACATTTGGAAATTATGGATTAAATTATTGCATTTATGCATTTTACAAATAAAAATATATTAAAATGAAATCTATTTATAAACTCACAATTGCCTTGCTAATGATGCCATTTTTGATGGCTCAGGGACAAAACACAGACAAAATCTCCGGAGATTCATTAAGCCTTCATGATATTTTAATCGAAGTGATTCACAATTATCCTGCTATAAAAAAAACACAAACAGATATAGAATCATCCGAAGCAAAAATCGGGTTGGCAAAAACGGCTTATCTGCCTGATGTATATGCTTCCGGATCCTTTACTTATTTGGGTCCGACAACTCAACTATCGTTGCCTGGTTTGGGATCTTTCCTTTTGTATCCGCCTGATATGTATTCAGCTGCATTAAACATCAGTGAATCAATTTACGATTTTGGCAAAGCCGATAAAAGTATCACATTCGAGAAACAAAGTAAAGAATTGGTTATTCTTAACGTAGATCTGTTAAAACAGAAGTTATCCGGAATGTTGATTGGAAATTTCTATTCAATTGTTTTCCTGCAGGAAGCTATAAAAATTAAAGATGAAGAATTAGCTACACTGAATGAGCATTTAACGTTTGTTGAGAAAAAATTTGCTACAGGATCGGCAACCAACTATGAAATTTTAACAACCAAAGTGCGGATTTCGTCTATTGAAAATCAAAAAACCGATTTGTTGAATGCATTACAAATTCAACTTGGACAACTTAATTCTTTTCTCGGGAAACCCCAGGAATTAAAATTAACAGTTAAGAAAGAGATTATAGCTCCCCAGCCAATAGCCACAAATGATTCGTTATTTTCTTTTGCTTTAAACCATCGTAATGAAATGAAAATCGCCAGTCAGAAAAGTGTATTGGCTGAATCGCATTTGAAAGTAGTAAATTCTCAAAACAATCCTTCATTAAATTTCTTTGGTTCCGGTGGTTATAAAAACGGATATTATGATACTAAATATCAGGATGCCGCGAATTTAAATTTTGCTGTCGGAGTTGGAATTAAAGTTCCTATTTTTGATGCAAACAGGTCAAAATACTTAAAAATTCAGGCAAATTCAGACATTCAGGGGAATGTACAGGAAACCGAGTTAGCACGAAGAACAATTGTTAATGAAGTTATTGAAAGCAAGGCAAATGCACAGTCAGCGTTAAAGAAAGTCTCACAGTCTGAATTACAGGTAGAACAGGCTCAACAGGCATATTCATTAGCCGAAACAAGCTATAATGCAGGTGCGATTACGAATCTTGATTTACTCGACAGTTTTACATCACTATCAGAAAGCAAACTTGTTTTGCTTAAAACAAAAATTGATTACTCGGCAAGTTTGTTAAAACTTAAAATAGCACTGGGGGAACAAATTTATTAAACAGTTTTTGAATATTAAACAGTCAATTAAACTTTTACTTTTTTCATCTTTAAACTTTCCCGGGCCAACTTTTAGGAGTTGGCCTTTTTTTTATCCTAAAAAAACAGGAGAATAAACAGATTTAGATTTTATTTCCAATTAAAATGATCAATTAAAAAATATTTTAAATGTTTTGATTAATTTTGGCAGAACAAAATGAATCTCAAAATCTGTTTTTAATGTTATATTCCTGTTTTCAAATAAAATAATTTAAATTCTACTATTTGTATGAAATCAAACTTTATTTTTAAATGCTTAGTTATGGGTGCTTTTTTATTTACCGGATTGGAGTTGGAAGCACAGGATTGGCCTAATTTAGATCACTTCCGAATAGGAAATGCAGCTCTGGGTCTACCTGCTCAAGGTGAAAACCGTGTAGTTTTTATGGGTAATTCAATCACACAGGGGTGGATAGAAGCCCGCCCGGAATTTTTTGCCAATCGTCCCTACATTAACCGTGGTATAAGTGGACAAACTACGCCCCAAATGCTTATACGTTTCCGACAGGATGTAATTGCATTACAGCCAAAAGTGGTGGTTATTCTCGCCGGGACAAACGATATTGCCGGAAATACAGGTCCTTCTACTCTTGAAATGATTGAAGACAACCTGGCCTCTATGGCTGAACTTGCCAATGCAAATGGAATTCATGTTGTACTATCATCTGTGATGCCGGTATATGATTATCCCTGGAAACCCGGATTAAAACCTGCTGAGAAAATAATTACCTTAAATGCATGGATCAAACAATATTGTGATAAAAAGGGTTTTATTTATCTGAATTATTTTTCTTCAATGGTTGATGAACGCAACGGAATGAAAGCATCTTTGACTAAAGATGGCGTTCATGCCAACGTGGATGGGTATAAAGTAATGGAACCTCTGGTAGAAGCGGCGATACAAAAAGCATTAAACCAACATAAAATTACAAGGCCTATCCATAGATTGAAAAGTTACCGTTAAAATTCAAACTAAAATAGTTTTAACTTTTAAATATAAGAATATGAAGGTACTATTTATCGGAGGGACAGGAAATATTAGTTCTGCCTGTTCCGAACTGGCGATCTCAAGAGGTATTGAAATCTATCATTTAAACAGGGGAGAAAGCGCCGGAATACGGAATATTAAGGGAATGAAGACATTCATTTCGGATATTCGTAATTTTGAAGAGACTGAAAAGGTTTTGAAAGGGCATGATTTTGATGTTGTAGTTGATTTTATTGCTTACCTGCCTGAACATATACAAAATGATATCAGATTGTTTAAAGGCCGAACCGGTCAGTTTGTATTTATAAGTTCAGCATCAGCATATCAAACGCCACCTGAAATACTTCCTGTAACAGAAGATACTCCATTAGAGAATCCTTTTTGGGAGTATTCAAGGAATAAAATTGCATGCGAAAATGTGTTGAAAGCAGAATATCGTAAAAATGGATTTCCCTATACTATAGTTCGTCCTTCACACACTTATGATAAAACTACAATTCCTGTAATTGGCGGATATACTGTACTTCACAGAATGATGCAGGGATTGCCTGTTATACTCCACGGTGATGGAACTTCAATATGGACATTAACCCACCATACCGATTTTGCTGTCGGGCTAGTCGGGCTGTTGGGAAAAGCTGAAGCAATTAATGAAGCATACCATATTACATCGAATGAATTGCTGACATGGAATGGAATATATACTATCCTTGCAAACGAATTAAATGTTATTCCTCAGATTATTCATATTCCTTCGGATATAATAGCTAAATATGATCAAATAACCGGAGATGGATTGCTTGGGGATAAAGCACATAGTATGATTTTTGATAATACTAAAATCAGGAAACTGGTTCCTGATTTCGATCCACAAATATCATTCAGGCAAGGTGCAAAAGAAATTGTGAAATGGTATACCGAAAACACTTTCCAAAAAGAACCTGATCAGGGAATAACTCTTTTAATGGATACTATTATTCACGACTATTCGCGTTTCGTTGAAAGCATTCATAAAATATGATCTAAAGTGTAAACCTATCATGGCAATTTGGAGATGAGAAAAATAATTGGAATTGTTATACTGGTATTATCACTTTATTTTCAACTATATGCTCAGTCATTTACCGAAAATGAGATTATTGGGACATGGACAGTCAGGCAAATTAATGTTTTAACCAAAATTCCTGATGAACAAAAAAAGACAGTTGACATGCTTAAAGCAGCTTTTCTAAGATCAAAATTCATATTTAATTCCGACAATACGTTCGTATTTGACTTTGAACTCGAAAAAATGCAAATTCAAAACGGTCATTGGAAATATAATGACTATACAAAATCGTTTATTATTCAAAACTGGAAAGATAAGGATACCAACGATTTTAATCTGATGGAAATAGTTCCTAAAAAAGAAGGTGATAAAATTACATTTCAACTTCATGATATTTTTATTGAATTGGTTATGAATAAAGAGTATTAATTTAGCAATATCATATTCGTATGAAAACTATTGTTCAAATTCTAATCGGACTTATTGTATTGGAACATCTTTATTTTCTTTGGATAGAAATGTTTGACTGAAGATGACCGGTAAAAAGTATTCAAAAGAGTAATTCCGGACGAAATATTTAAATCTGCCAAAGTTCTGGCAGTAAATCAGGATTTATACAATTGATTTTTATCTGCCGGCTTAATATGGACATTCTTTATTACTGATTCAACGTGGAAAACCTATATATCAGTTGTATTCTTAGGTTGTATTCTGATTGCAGGAATTTACGGTGAAATTAATGCGAGGAAAAAAATCATACTGATTCAGGCTTTGCCTGCTTTCGTAGCTATTATATTCTTACTTTTGAGCTAAACAAATATTGTAATTTATGACTACAAAGACTAATTAACTTTAGTCTTAGAACAGGAATATTGATTCGGATTTAAATTTTAACTGACAAATAATAATCTTAAATATATTCAAGTATGAAAAAAGCATTTATAACCATTTCTATTTTATGTATTTTCTTTAATTTAGATTGTTTTTCACGAGGTGGATTTGGAGGATTTCATTCTTCAGCTCATAGTTTTCATTCCAGCAGAACAAGCAGCCATAGTATGAATGGAAAATCAACAACACATACTGTTGGATCATCAACTCACACGAATTCTGTCCGGACCACACATACTGTTGAATCAGGTTTTCACCATTCCATGCGACCGGTTATTTTTTATAGAAACAATCCCAGTTATAGAATGGTAAATAATCATTATTATCCTGTTTATCACCGCAGTCCAAATTTCTTATTATGGTATTTCGTATTATCGAATCACAGAACCCACAGGAATGATACTATCAGGGCAAAATCAAAAGTCGAATTAGATAAAAAAGTAAAATCAGTAGATACTTCCTGGTAAAAATTGAACGTCTGATATGTTAAGTTTAAAGGGAATCTGAGATAATATGAATAGGATGACTTTATAGAAATTTTTAAAAAAGAAATCACATTACAAAAAGATTAATATAAGGTGGAATAGATTCCTTAATTTAGTCTTTTTTTTTGATTTATTAAACGAACAGCAGTTTTTTAAGTCTATTTAAATTCTTGTAATTGATAAATATGTATCTTTGTATTCTGTTAAAATAACCTGATAAAGCAGATATTTTCATAAATTCCAAATTTCATAAAATGAAAAGATTTCTAATCCCTGTAATGATGTTATTTTTATCAGGTATAATTTTTTCGCAACAACGCGATTTAAATTATTATCTTGATTATGCCCGAAACAACAGCCCTCTGATTAATAAAAACAAAAACGACAATAAAATTATCGATCTTGATTTACAACAAACTGAAAGGATCCTAAAAAATCCAGAAGTCGACCTGGAATCAACTATCCTCTTTGCCCCCATTATAACACATACTGCAAATTCAAACCGGTTAGACCTGGTATCAAACGGTTCGGAAAGCTATTCAGGGTACGATTTAGCAATTACAAACGGAGGACAATATCAGGCTTTTCTTTCACTTAAACAACCACTTTTGGGTCAATCGAACTTAAAGGTTTATTCAAAGAAATCTGACATTTCAAAAAAACAGAATGATAATTCTACATCTCTTACTATTCACGATATAGAGCAGTTGGTAAGTTATCAATATATTCTTTGTGTCAAGTCGAAAGAACAAATTAAAAACGGAGTTCAATTATTAAAACAACTTGATGATCAATTGATTGTGATGCAAAAACTCGTTGAGAATGCAATTTACAAGCAAACAGATTTACTGTTGCTAAAAATCGAAAAACAAAATCTTGAGCTTAGCAATAAATCATTCGAAGATGATAATAAAAGCAATATCTACGATTTGAATATCCTTTGTGGTATTAAAGACACAAGCGAAGTTGAAATACAGGAGCTGGATATGCATATGAAGCCGGAAATAACTTCGAATTCACAGTTTTTGACATCCTATAAACTGGATAGTATGGGAATAGTGGCTGATCAATCGCTCACTGAATTAAAATACAAACCTCAATTGAATTTATTTGCCAATGCAGGATTAAATGCTGTTTATTTGCCAACTTTTAATAGGCTGGGGATTAGTGCCGGTCTCACGTTCAGCTATAATTTATATGATGGTAATCAACGTAAATTAGAAAAAGATAAATTGAAAGTGAACATACAGACACTTCAATTTGATAAAAATCAGTTTATTACTCAACAGGGAATCAATAAAGATAAAATAAAAAGCCAGATAAACTCATTGAATGAACGGACAATTTTGATTGAAGACCAATTAAACCAATATGATAAACTCTATACAGCTTATCAAAATGAGCTTAAACAGGGATTAATTTCAGTTATGGATTTTAAAAACTTATTAAAAGATATCACAGCTAAAAAACAGGATTATCTTTTACTTAGAATGGAAAAATTACTGTTGGTTAATTCGTATAATTACTGGAATTATTAGTTAATTGTAAATTATCTTGTCTACTGATTACCCGGATTTACACAGATTATTTTTAATGTAAGAAATTAAAAAATAAATTTTAAATGACTATTGTGGTTAATTGGTATTAAATCGTAAATGGTAAATGAATAAATAGTAAATTATCTTGTTTTATAAGTTTTTGTTGTTATTTATTTTAGTAAAGTAGAATTAATAAAGTGAAATCAGAAAGAGGAAGTATTTTATTTATAATAAAGAAGAATTAAATCAAATCAAACAATGCGAAACATTTCATTCTTATTTTCGATATGCATTATGTCATTTATATTGAGTTCCTGTGCCCAAAAAGAAGCTAAAGAAGAAGAGCAAATCCATGTTGTTACTGTTAAAACAACCCCGGTAAAATTTGGAGACATTGACAATATACTTAGTTTCAATGGAAAAACAATTTATTTGAAAAAGAATCTGGTAGTTGCACCCATATCAGGTTATATTCGTAAAATGAAAGTTAAGTTTGGTGATTCTGTAAAAAAAGGCGAATTATTATTCCAGATACAAACAAAAGAAAACAAAGCACTTGAAAGTTCTAATGCTGTCAACATAGGAATAATAAATGTTATTTCGCCTTCGAACGGAGTGGTAAGCATATTGAATATTACTACTTCAGGTGCATATATTGTTGAGGGTGCTTCACTTTGTACAGTCTCTGAAAACAGAGATGTAATGGTCCAATTAAATTTGCCGTTCGAATTTAATTCGTTAATAAAAACAGGAACAAAATGCAGGCTTGTTTTAGATGATGATAATAAGTTTGATGGTACTATTTATCAGATTCTTCCTACTGTTGACGAAGCAAATCAAACCCAGCAAATTCTTATAAAACCTCATACGAATAAACAATTACCTGAAAATCTAAATCTGGAAGTTGAAATATTAAAAGCAAGGCACAGCAAGAGTTGTTTGATTCCCCGAAGTGCTGTTATGACAAACGAAACTCAGACAGAATTTTGGGTCATGAAAGTGATCAATAACAAATTAGCACTAAAAGTCCCTTTTACAAAAGGAATTGAAAATGATAATACTGTTGAAGCTATCGCTTCCGGGTTGACAATATCCGATGTGGTCATCAGCGAAGGTGGCTATGGATTAAGTGACAGCACGGTGGTAAAAGTGGTAAAATAACAGTGTTGAGTGTTGAGTGTTGAGCATTAAGTGTTGAGCGTAGAGTATTGAGTATTGAGTATTGAGCAAAGACATAGAAGCTACTAATTACGCCAGCGGAATTAGATACGGGATGAAACAAATTGGTTAATCCCGTAATCGGGACATACTTTTTTCGGATGATTGATTATTGAGTCTTTAATTATTGATACACTGTTTCCTCTTATGTCTTTTGTTTAATTTTGTTTTGTCTTTGTCTTTGATCTTTGATCTTTGATCTTTGATCTTGGTTCTTGGTTCTTTGATCTTGATTCCTGGTTCTTGATTCCTGGTTCTGTTGTCTTTTAAATAGTAAATTGTAAATTGCACATGGAAAAGATGTTTGTCCGCTTTAAAAGCCCGATAATGGTTATTCTGTTACTTATTTTGATTGGAGGAGCTTTCTCCTATCAAAATATGAAGACATCACTTTTCCCGAACGTTACTTTTCCAAAGATCAAGATTATTGCTCAAAACGGGGAACAGCCTGTAGAGAAAATGATGGTTTTGGTCACTAAACCGCTTGAAAATGCCATAAAAGGAGTCGATAATCTTCAATTAATACGAAGTACTACCAGTTTGGGAAGTTGTGAGATTTCGGCCTTTATGAATTGGAACTCGGATATTGACCTTGATAAACAGCAGGTTGAATCAGAGATTTCCCAGATAAAAAGTGATTTGCCCCCCAATGTCCAGATTACAGTTGCAAAAATGAACCCTTCCATTTTGCCTGTCATGGGATATTCTCTTCAATCGGATACTAAAGGTCCTGTTGAACTTAAAATGATTGCTCAATACACCGTAAAACCTTACCTGTCACGTATTCCGGGAGTTGCCTCTGTACAGGTTATTGGCGGAAAGGAAAAAGAATACCGTATAGTACTGGATGAACGGAAACTAAATGTGTTGAAAATTAATCCGCTTGACATACAGAAAATACTTGAGCAAACCGATTTTATTAAATCAACAGGGTTCACAGTGGATTACAACAGGTTATATTTAACTGTAACTGATGCTACCCTTAAAAACATAGAACAACTCGAGAATCTTGTCATTTTTGATAATGGAATTCGAAAAGTTAAAATCATTGATGTATCTACTGTCCTGGTAGCCGAACAAAATGAATATATCAAAATTAAAGCAGATGGCAAAAATGTGCCATTAATTGCAGTGGTAAAACAGCCTAAAAGCAATTTGGTTGACATTGCAAGTGAGGTGTCGGTAAAAGTAGATGAACTGAATAAAATATTGCCAAAAGGGGTTGTTTTGAAACCTTATTACAATCAGGCTGAGTTTGTGAATGGTAGTATCCGCAGCATTATTGATGTCCTCTGGATTGGATTAGCCCTTGCTATAATTGTAGTATTATTATTTTTACGTTCTTATAAAGCAGGTTCGGTGCTGTTGATAACAATTCCGCTTACCTTGGCTCTTACATTTATTAGTCTTACTTTTATCGGGTTCGATTTTAATATCATGACAATTGGTGCAATAGCTGCATCAATAGGTTTAATAATTGACGATGCCATCATTGTAGTAGAACAAATTCATCGGACTCATGAAGAATTTCCGGATAAAAAACCAAAAGAATTAGTCGGGAAAGCAATTAGTTTTCTGTTTCCTTCCATGGTGAGCTCTTCTTTGAGTACTATTGTGATTCTAATTCCTTTCGAATTAATGTCAGGTGTGGCAGGGGCTTATTTCAAGATTCTGACCGAAACAATGATTGTGACACTTATTTGTTCATTTCTTATTACCTGGCTTGGATTACCCGTTATTTACCTTCTTTTTTCAAAGGACAAGGGACTTTCAGGTTCACAGGAAGTTCATTTGGTAAAGCATCGTCCATGGATCGAAGTATTCATCACACGACCTTATATCAGCATTGCTTTTGTTATAATTTTAATTCTGGGGTTGGTATTTATGTTGCCAAAATTGCAAACCGGATTCTTACCTGAAATGGACGAAGGTTCTATCGTACTGGATTATAATTCTCCTCCCGGTACATCGTTGGAAGAAACCAACCGTATGTTGAATGTAGTAGATAAAATTCTGGAGACTACACCCGAGGTGAAAACATATTCACGTCGAACCGGCACACAAATGGGGTTTTTCATTACCGAACCAAACCGGGGAGATTATCTGATTGAATTAAAAACTAAAAGAAATAAGAAAACCGATGAAGTCTCTAACGATATCCGGTTGAGGATTGAAAAAACACTACCGGCTTTGACAGTTGATTTTGGTCAGGTAATTACGGATATGCTTGGTGATTTAATGAGCAGTGTTCAACCGGTGGAAATAAAAATATTTGGTGATAATAATCTTAAATTACAGGCACTCTCGAAACAGGTAGCCGATAGTATTAAAACGATAAAGGGGACAGCTGATATCTTTGATGGAATTGTAGTAGCGGGTCCAATGTTGGAAATTTTACCAAAAGAAGAAAAACTGAAACAATTCGGACTAAATCCTGCAGACCTGCAGTCGCAAATGGAAACCTATATTTCTGGTCTTGTAATAGGTTCTATTCCTGAAAAAGAACAATTAACCGACATTCGGATGATCTTTCCCCAAAACAATAAAACTCCGATTGAAAAAATAAAAGATGCTAAAGTATGTACTTCAACAGGCGATTATATACCTGTTAGTGAGATGGCTGATTTCAATATATTAAGTGGAGTTACAGAAATTGAACGCGAGAACCTGCAAACAATGGGTGTGGTTACTTCCAGACTTAATAACAGGGATTTGGGCAGTGTAATGAAAGATATTCAACATAAACTAAAAACGATTAACCTCCCTCCTTCATATCAGATTGAATATGGAGGCTCGTATGCCGAACAACAAAAATCGTTTGCCGAATTGCTGAAAATACTTTTGATTGCGGCCTTGTTGGTTTTCACGGTAGTGTTGTTTATGTTCAAAGACCTGAAACTTTCGCTCACAGTCATTTTTATAAGCATATTGGGAGTTGCAGGTGGTGTGTTTGCCCTGTTTATCACCAATACTCCACTCAACGTGGGCAGTTACACCGGATTGATCATGATTGTGGGGATTATTGGTGAAAACAGCATATTTACAATTCAACAATTTTTATACGAGTTGAAAAAATCAACCTTAAATAACGCATTGATTTATGCTATTTCAGCACGTTTGCGACCCAAATTAATGACTGCCAGTGGAGCCATTATTGCGCTTATTCCTTTAGCAATGGGGATTGGTACGGGTGCTCAAATGCATCAGCCTTTAGCTATAGCCGTTATTGGCGGTTTAATACTTGCTCTGCCTTTATTGTTGATAGTTTTGCCAAGCATGTTGAAAGTTTTAATGAAAAACAAATCAGTCGAATAATAAAACAATTTAGTTAATTCTTTAACTCTTTCCTATAAATATAGTTTTATTTTCAAACTAAAGAAACTTAATTTTGTTTTATCAAAACATATATAGAAAGTTTAGAAAAAACGATTTTGATTAGATATGAAACCCTTGGTTTGAAATGATTATTAAAAAAGTAAGAAAAAATGGAAACTCAAATTGGAATTAAACCTGAAGATTCAGTTCTTATAGCTGATTCACTTAACAAACTTTTATCAGACGAACATGTACTTTACATCAAAACAAGAAATGCACATTGGAATGTTGTAGGACCTGACTTTGCTTCACTACATAAATTTTTTGAAGCACAATATGATGAACTGGATGAAATTATCGACCATGTTGCTGAAAGAATCCGTGCAATCGGTCATTATACTGTTGGAACTATGGAAGATTTTCTTAAGTTGACTCAATTAAATGAAAATTCAAGGGAAAACAATGACAGCCTGAGTTTAATAAAGGATTTACTGGAAGATCATGAATCGGTTATTATCGGACTACGTGAAAATATAAAACGCTTTGCTGATGAATGGTTCGATGCAGGAAGTAGTGATTTTATTACCGGTTTAATGGAAACGCATGAAAAAATGGCATGGATGCTCAGATCGCATCTGCAATAATACTATCTTACATTTGATTATTTTATTAAATGCAGGGACTTGCTAATTGGCAAGTCTCTGTTTTTGTCAAATAATACTCCATATAAATCAAATATTGCACTTATATTATACCAAATTAAATTAATTTTGAAGATTGAATATTATACCGGATTGAATTAAACAAATTCTTTTTATTCTATTTTTCCCATGAAAACAAAATTTCTTATTCCTGCACTGCTTTTTTGTTCTGCGATGCTTTCTGCTGAAAGTATCCATCTGAAAGTGTCAAATCCAACTAAAGTTGAAGTAAAGAATGATCCTGTTGTTATTTCGCTGAAAAACTACAAAGATATTCCAGCAAACAAGCGTGCTGATCTGGCTGTATTTGTAGCAGGGAAACAAATAAGCAGTCAACTCGATGACCTGAATAAAGACGGGATTCCCGATGAACTTGTTTTTTTGCTTGATCTTAATCCCTTACAAACTCTGCCGGTCACAATTAAAACAATTCTGCCATCTCAACGCGACAGTTTCCCTGTGGAAGTTTATGCCGACATGATTACTAAAGTAAAAAAAGGACCTAAAGTATTCGTTCATGAAGCTTCTTCCACAAAAAACGATATGTACAGTACCATGCATCATCATGGAGTAGCCTTTGAATCGGCTCTGATTGCTTACCGGATTTATTTTGATAATAAAAGTACTGTTGATGTATATGGGAAGAAAAAACAACAGCTCGAACTGGCTGCCACTGAATGGTATCCTACCGATGCACAACTGGCAAAAGGATATGGAGATGATATTATTCAGGTATTTAATCTGGTTGGAGTAGGGTCAGTGAAAGGATGGAACGGAATAAACGCAACTGATATCGATCAGTTTGATAAACGCACTCAACGAATTGTTGCCACTGGGAAACTACGGACAGTTGTTGAAAGTGAAGTGGAAGGATGGCAGTATGAGGGTAAAAAGATAAATATGACGGTGCGTTATATAATGTATGCCCGGCACAGGGATGTGGTTGTCGAAGTGCGGGCTTCCGAAAACATTAAATTTCTGGCAACAGGTGTTCAGCAAACAGGCGGCGGTCCTTTGTTTAGCAATAAACAAGGACTTGTAGGTTCATGGGGAACATATTATCCGGTAACCGATACAATTAAATATGCCAAACAAACTGTTGGATTGGGAGTATCCGTTCCTGCAGTTTCATTAATAAGACATGTAATGGTTGGAGCAAACAACCTCATTCTTATGTCCTACCATAAAGGAGAAACGTTACGATTCAATTTAACTGCGGTGTCCCGAAAAGAAGAAAATACTCCTTTTACTTCAGCCGAAACTTTTTTTTCCTACCTAAAACAATGGAAAAATGAGCTGGTACCGGTTATAGTGAAAAAATGAAAAAACTCCATGTAGTTCATTCGAACTGCATGGAGTTTTATTTTTATTAATCAATAAACACTGTTTATTTTCCCCAGTATTTCTTTGGTGCATTTTCAGTTCTTGGAGTATGCGATAATTGCGGCCTTGAACTTTCAGGCCTGATGGGTTTTGGAATGCGGCTTTCACTGTTGCCTGATACAGAAGTGTTATTAACACCAACACTTCCTCTTCCCGATTTTCGGGCTTTACTGGTAATTACTTTTTTTGCCTTTGATTTTTTGACACCAACCTCGGGTAAAACAGGACCCGGATAAGGTTGATCAGTTATGACTGGGATTTTAAAAGCAATCAGCTTTTGAATATCCATAAGATATTCAAATTCTTCCACATCACAGAATGATACGGCTTTTCCTTCAAGTCCTGCCCTGCCTGTTCTACCGATTCGGTGAACATACGTTTCAGGAATATTTGGAATTTCGTAATTAATTACCAGATTCAAATTATCAATATCAATGCCACGGGCGGCAATATCGGTTGCTACCAACACACGGGTTGTTCCATCTTTAAAATTACGCAATGCATTCTGACGTGCATTTTGCGATTTATTTCCATGAATTGCTTCCGCTTTGATATGAGCCTTTTCGAGCATTCGTTGCACTTTATCCGCCCCATGTTTGGTACGTGTAAAAACAAGTGCTGATGCAATCGATTTGTCTTTTAGCAAATGAATCAACAAATCCTTTTTATCGGTAGCTTCTACAAAATACATTTCCTGTTCTACTGTTTCTGCTGTTGTCGATTCAGGAGTTACCTGCACTTCTTCCGGATTAGTCAATATCGTACTTGCCAATACCCTGATTGATTCCGGCATAGTGGCCGAAAAGAAAAGGGACTGACGTTTGACAGGTAAAAGTTTTATTAATTTCTTTACATCATGAATAAAACCCATATCAAGCATACGATCGGCTTCATCCAATACAAACAGGCTTACATCACCCAGTTTAATATAACCTTGATTGATTAAATCAAGTAACCGTCCCGGAGTGGCTATCAGTATATCAACACCCATTTTGAGCGCACCCACCTGTTGACTTTGAGGAACACCTCCAAAAACAACAGTATGTCGCATATTCATGAACCTTCCGTAAGCAGCAAAACTTTCACCAATCTGTATGGCAAGTTCACGCGTTGGGGTAACAATTAATGATTTTATCTTCCTGGGAGCTCTGTCATTGCCTTTATTTAACTGCAATAATTGCAGAATAGGAATAGCAAAGGCTGCCGTTTTACCGGTTCCTGTTTGTGCGCATCCTAATAAATCCTGTCCTTTAAGTACTATTGGAATTGAAATCTCCTGTATCGGTGTTGGTTGAGTATAACCTTCGTGTTTGAGAGCGTTTAAGATCGGCTCAATAAGATCTAATTTATCAAATGTCATAGAATATTTCACGCATCCGCTCTTCTTTCACAAGCTCTAACTTTTTAACCTGACGGAGTACGATTTTGTGCAAAGGTACGGAAAATAAGCCAAGCACGAAAATGCGTACGTGTTCTGCGTTTCGTGTTCCGCGTTTCGTGTTTCGTGTTCTGCTTTTCTTGTTTTGCATTTCATCTTAATCTTTACTTTTAGCTCAGTTTCTTACTCCTTACTCCTTACTCCTTACTCTGTACCGTCCTGAAATTTGTTTACACTTTTGCTACTGACTACTTACGACTTTTTCTTACACTTTAACACAATGCTCAGTGCTCAATACTCAAAGCTTACCGATCTAAGGAGACCTCTTACCTCATATTCTTATTGAGCTAGCGATATTCTTATCTACTGGACTCACTCCATCATCTTATTATCACATCACCTTGCTCTTTTCACGTTACCGCCCCAAGCCCCTAAAGGGGATGTAAAGATCGGTATCAGAAGATATTAATAAGTTACAGTCACTTTTAAAGGAAATGCCTCTTAACATCCCCTTTAGGGGCTTGGGGCGGTTTTTTACTCCTTATTCCTTGCTCCTTGCTCCTTGCTCCTTATTCCTTGCTCGTTGAATTAAAAAATAAAAAATCCTTTTTTTTTTAAATGTCTGAAATTCTTTTGACATTTATTTCGGATTAAAGTGATAAGAAAGAGATAATAAAGTATAAACAAAGTAATAATAAAACCCTATATAGAGTTTTATTATTACTTTGTTTCCCTTTTATTTCTAATTTAGTTGTTTTTTTATCCGGAATTAATTTGAAAGGAATTTCAAATTCAGGAATATTTCGAAAATGCTCCGGAACCTCTTTTACCTCTTACTTCTTTAATCCTGGCTCCTGGTTCCTGGCTCCTGGTTCCTGGTTCCTGGTTCTTGGCTCTCATTCCTCATTCCTCACTCCTCACTCCTCATTCCTCATTCCTTAATTCAAATAAAATCAGTAAATTTGCAGAAAATACTTCGAATGAAAATTCTGCTCGTCACACCACCACTCACTCAGCTTAATACATCCTATCCGGCTACCTGCCAGTTAACCGGATTTTTACGTTCACAGGGCATTGAAGCTGAGCAAATGGATTTGAGTATTGAACTCATTCAGGAGTTATTTACTTCGTCCGTGCTGAATGAGATTTTTCAAAAGGCTGTATTAAGTGAAAATCTTACCAAAGCAAATAAAATACTCATTCAACAATCTGACTTCTATTGTAGAACGATTGAGCCCGTTATGAGCTTTTTAAGCGGGAAAGACAGCACTCTGGCACAACGGTTCAGCGATCGGAAGTTTTGGCCACAAAGCAAGCGGTTTCCTTCGGACGATGATCTTGAATGGGCGTTTGGAGTGACAGGCAATCACGATCGTGCAACCCATTTATGTACGTTGTTTTTAAAAGATCTATGTGACTTTATTCAGCAAACTATCGATCCTAACTTCGAGTTAATCAGGTATGCCGAATCACTCAGCATGCGATTGTCTGAATTTGATCCAATGAATGAAGAATTAGATAAGCCTTTATCATTGATCGATATGCTTATGCTGGATATTTTCCAAAGAAGAATAAACAGTTGTAAGCCTGATATGGTAGGTTTCAGCATTCCTTTTCCGGGGAATTTATTCGGGGCGCTGAGATGTGCCCAATGGCTTAGAAAGGAACATCCTTCCATAAAGATTTGTATGGGTGGTGGATATGTAAATACCGAATTACGGAGTATAACCGACTCTTCTGTTTTTGAATTTACAGATTATATCCTTTTTGATGATGGGGAATTGCCTTTATTAAGGTTACTGACCGGTGGTGAAATTATCAGGACTCTTTCACTTTCTTCATCCGGTGAAATAGTTCGTTCTGACTTTGACAGCAAAGAGAATATTCCTTTTACTGAAACAGGCACTCCTGATTATGATGGATTACTTGAAAACAATTATTTCAATCTGATAGAACTGACAAATCCAATGCATGCCCTCTGGAGCAATGGCCGTTGGAATAAAATGATGCTGGCCCATGGTTGTTATTGGGGTAAATGTACTTTCTGCGATGGGAAATTAGATTATATCCAACGGTATGAAACAGCTCCTGTCGAAATGATAGTCGACCGGATGGAATCCATTATGAAACAAACCGGACAGTCAGGATTTCATTTTGTGGATGAAGCTGCCCCTCCTGCCCTGCTACGAAAGTTAGCCGGAGAAATCATGAAAAGAAAACTGACAGTAAGTTACTGGACGAATGTAAGGTTTGAAAAATCATTTACTCCCGAACTTTGTTATCTGATGACTCAATCGGGTTGCATAGCCATTTCAGGAGGACTGGAAGTAGCTTCTCCCCACATCCTGAATCTGATCAATAAAGGAATTACCATTGAAACTGCCCGTGAAAGCATGAAAAATTTCACAGAAGCAGGAATAATGACTCATGCGTATCTGATGTATGGTTTCCCTACTGAAACTGCTCAGGAAACGTTGGATTCTCTGGAAGTCGTCCGTGATTTATTCGCAAACGGACTAATTCAATCGGCTTTCTGGCACCGGTATGCAATGACTCTTCATAGCCCTTCAGGGCAACAACCTGAAAGTGTTGGTGCAAAGCATGTAAAACAGCCTTTGGGAAGCTTTGCTAATAATGAAATACCTTTTACAACTGATCAACCGGTCGATCTGGATTTTTACGGGAAAGGATTAAATCTGGCTACTTATAATTACATGCAGGGAGCTGGTTATGAGATCCCTGTGAGAGAGTGGTTCAGCAACTCAAAAAAAGGGAATAAAACAGTTAAAAAAAATAAGTGAAATTATAAATTGCTATTCATTTTAAACATGTTATTTTATATTGATGTAAATATAAACAAACTGTTTTACGATTAAAATTGTTTGTTGTATAAAAAATAAAAATTATGGCACATGAACATCATCACGAAAAAGTAAAAAATATAAAAGTAGCTTTTTTTCTAAATCTGTTTTTCACCCTGCTGGAGATTGTTGGAGGTTTTTTTACCAACAGTATGGCTATTCTTTCCGATGCAGTCCACGATTTGGGAGATTGCCTGTCACTTGGTCTTGCCTGGTACTTTCAGAAAATATCCAATAAAGGGAGTGACAGTTCGTATTCGTATGGATACAAACGTTTTTCATTAATGGGAGCCATTATCAATTCCATCGTCCTGACAGTAGGGAGTATTTTAATTCTGACAAAAGCAATACCCCGTATTTTTCATCCTGAAGAAACACATGCTGCAGGTATGTTTTTACTTGCTATTGTTGGAGTATTAGTCAATGGATTTGCCTTTTTCAGGCTTAAAAAAGGGGAAACATTAAATGAAAAAGTAGTATCTCTCCATTTTTTGGAAGATGTTCTGGGTTGGGTAGCAATCCTGGTAGGAGCTGTTATTATCTATTTCTTCAATGTTCCGTACATCGATCCTGTTTTATCAGTAGGAATCGCTTTATTTGTTCTTTTAAATGTATATAAAAACATTCGTCAGACATTACACATTATCCTGCAGGGAATACCGGCTGATATTGACATTGCTGAAATATCGGAACTTCTTCAACAATTTAAGGGAATAGAGGATATTCATGATTTACATGTTTGGTCGGTGGATGGGAACTATAATATCCTCACCGTTCATGTAGTCATGAATAAATCATTGGAATTGGAAAAAATAAAAGAATTAAAAGGATTAATACGCAATTCATTGAAAGAAAAAGGAATACAACATGCTACTATTGAATTCGAAACAACTGATGAACGTTGTGATTTTGAGAAAGGATGCGATTGAGAGCAGGTCATTTTATTGGTTCTACCGGGTTTCCAGTTAAACCAATAAAAACAACGGAATATTCCACTACAAAAAAGACAAAAGAAAACAAAAGTGCAAATTCCTTTTGGAATTTATATCTTGCTGAAGATAAATCCTTATATGCTCTTCTTTACTTCATTTTTAAATATTAAACTTTTGTGTAAGCTTTTGTGATCCGGATAGCTATCGGGATGGTTTGAAATTCTTCTTCACACTAAAACCTGTTTTACCATTTAAATAAACGAAAAAAGAGTTCCTCCATCAAATGAAGAAACTCTTTTTTTAATCTTGTACGCAGGATGAGACTCGAACTCACATACCGTAACCGGCACTACCCCCTCAAAGTAGCGTGTCTACCAATTCCACCACCTGCGCCTGTTTAATGATCAACTCCCTGAACAGGATTTGATTTTTTTTAAAATGTGTACCCAAAGGGGGACTCGAACCCCCACAACCTTACGGTCACTAGTCCCTGAAACTAGCGTGTCTACCAATTCCACCATTTGGGCAATCAGCGTCTGACAGTTAAAATGAACAGACAAATCATTAGAGAAAAAAACAAAACACGATGTTTCGCTTCTGATAGACTGAGCGAAAAACGGGACTCGGACCCGCGACCCCGACCTTGGCAAGGTCGTGCTCTACCAACTGAGCTATTTTCGCATTACCAACTTTTCAATTTTAAATTGAAGTGCAAAGATAGTCCGATTTTAATAAAATGCAAATAGCAATTTGAAAAAAAACAATAATATTAATAGTTTTACAATTAGAATTCGTTTTACTGTCAGGTTTTCAAACAATTAAATGAATTTAAATTTTTCAAAAAACATTTTTTCGGGTTATAGACTTATTTAAATACTTTTTCAGAGTTATTGACTTACTTATTGAACAGATTGAAGTATTTTTGTATCTCAAAATGATGCTATTAATTCGTGTAATTCGTTTTAATTCTTGTAATTCGTATTTTCTATGAAGATTTTCCTGACAATAGGTATGTTGATCATTTCCAACATCTTTATGACATTAGCATGGTATGGTCATTTAAAAATGCGTGAATTCAAGTGGTTTGATGCACTGCCTGTATTTGTTATAATTCTGATAAGCTGGGGTATTGCACTTTTTGAATATTGCTTCCAGGTGCCTGCTAACAGACTCGGATTCAATGAAAATGGAGGTCCGTTTTCATTATTACAACTAAAAGTTATTCAGGAGGTTGTTACTCTTACTGTCTTTGTTGTGTTTTCAATGATTGTTTTTAAAAATGAAACATTTCGTTGGAATCATGTTGTTGGATTTATTTTATTGGTACTGGCCGTTTATTTTATTTTCAAAAAATGATTTTTAATATCAAATTGAATATATTTAATCATTTTTCATACTTGTAAATTGTGTATTAAGTACAAAACGCGTTTTTTTCTTACCTTTGCAACTAAATATTTTCACGTATGAAATCAATTTCGATATTTGTTACTTTCCTAATTGTATTTTTAATACCTTCAGTAAGTTTAAATGCCGTTCCTGCCACTCCATTTCCTGTCAACATATCACAACCTGATGGAACTGTATTAACAATTCGTATGCATGGGGATGAATTTTTCAACTATAAAACCACAGTTGATGGGTATCCGTTAATTCAGAATAATCTTGGCATTTTGACATATGCTCAAATGAACGCAGACGGAAAACTGATAAGTACCTCTGTAAAAGCCACCAATATTGATAAACGTTCAGCAGTTGAGAAGACATTTATTCAAAGTCTTAATACAAATATTGATTTCAGTAAACTCAGGCAACAGGGACGGGCAACACACTTGATTAAGTCAGTCTCAGGAACTACATTTTTAAGAGGTTATCCTTTAACAGGGACACCTAAATCTATTGTTATTCTGGTGAATTATAAAGATCTGAGTTTTGTTACTCCGGATCCTAAAACAGCTTTTACAAATTTATTGAACCAAAAAGGATATTCAACAAATGGCGGTACAGGTTCAGCTAACGATTATTTTCATGATAGTTCTACCGGAGTATTTAGTCCTCAGTTTGATGTAGTAGGTCCTTTTACCTTACCTCAAAATATGGCTTATTATGGTGGAAATGATGCAAGCGGGAATGATATAAATCCAAGACAAATGGTGATTGATGCCTGTACTTTAGCAGCCGCCAGTGGTGTTGATTTTTCACAATACGACACTGACCATAATGGTGTTGTTGACAATGTCTTTATTTATTATGCCGGTTATAATGAAGCTGAAGGTGGTCCTGCCAACAGTATCTGGCCTCATCGTTGGACTTTAGCTGATTATACAACCATATTTAACGGCGTATCTGTCTATGATTATGCCTGTACTTCTGAACTTCGCTCAAATTCAGGATCAAATATGTGCGGCATCGGTACATTCTGTCATGAATTCGGCCACGTACTTGGATTACCTGATTATTATGTTACTTCAGGAGCGGATCACCATACACTTTCTGAATGGAATATCATGGATTATGGTCCGTATTTGAATAACGGGCGGACTCCACCCTCTTATTCTGCCTGGGATCGTTTTTACCTGAACTGGCTTATTCCTACAGAATTGAAAGTTGGTGGGGAATATAATCTGGATACTCTTACCACAAGTAACAAGGCCTATGTGATTACACAATACGGGAATTTTAATATGAATAGTGCAAATCCTTCTCCTGTAGAGCTATTTACATTGGAAAACCGCCAACAAAAAGGATGGGATGCTTATCTGCCGGGGCACGGGATGTTAGTCACCCATATTTTTTACAATGCCAGCGACTGGGAACAAAATATCGTAAATAATAATCCTTCAGCCATGGGAGTTGACATAGTTGAAGCCGATGGCATTGCTTTAACCGAAACCAATTCAATTGATTCAACTTTATCAGGCGATCCTTTTCCCGGAACCAAAAATGTGACTTTCTATAATCCATTGCTTCGGGATGGAACTGATATTCACAAACCATTATCAGATATCCGGGAAATAAACGGAATTATTCAGTTCCATTTTGCCTCAAATATTATATTAACTCAAAATTTACAACCTTTTTCTACTGTACAGGGGACTCCTTCTGCCTTTCAAACGGTAACTGTGAGTGGAAATAAAATAAAGGATTCTATAAATGTAAAATTTAATACCGGACTTCATTTTGAAATGAAAAAAGATTCTGATCCGGCTTCGGCATGGAGGAAATCAATCACATTGATGGCTGTTGATTCAATTGTTCCGACAACTACCATACAAATCAGATACAATCCTACTGTTCCTTCATATTCAAGTGTTCAGACTGACGATATTGAATTTGTTACAGTGAACGGTGACTATGCCGATGCACAGCTTTCAGGGACTTCTACCCGTGCTGTTTATGTTGTTCCACCGGTTGCCAACGAAGCAACTGATGTGACTTTTACAAGTTTCCTGGCAAGCTGGAATTCTGTTTATGATGCTGTAGGGTATTATTTAACCGTTTATAATATCAGTGATGAAGCGTCCAGTATGACTGAAGGGTTTGATAATGGATTGGTAGCACCTGTTGACTGGACAATTACAACCAAAAATACGTCAACTTCCACTATCTACAGTGGAGTGAGCGCTCCTTCCCTTTTGTTTGCGAATTCAGGAGAATTTGTTGAAACGGAAACGTATATACTGCCTGTTACTCAACTTTCATTTTTCATCAGGTCATTAGGAGGAAGTAACGGCGGATTTCTGGTTGAAGCACAAAACGATCAAAACAATTGGGAGAAAGTAGATAGTATTCCTGTTACATCTGCCCTGTATGAAAAAAGCAAATCCTATACCTTTTCCGAAACAAAAGGATACAACAGATTAAGGTTTACCTATTTCAAAGGAATCGGGTCCGTTACATTTGATGATGTAACTGTAGATTTCACTAAAAAATTAAATTTCAATCTACATAATAGTTGGTTAACTACTACATCCGATACTATCTCTAATCTGGTGCCGACAACTACTTACTCATACATGGTAAAAGCCAGTGATAAAAGCATTTATTACGAGAATATCACTGCTTTTTCGAATGTAATATCTGCAAATACATTGTCTTATCCTACAAAAAATAAACTTGTTGCAACAAAAGATGGAAATAATAATATAACGGTATATTTACCTTCGGTTGCATCAACTTTATATGTTTATAATATACTGGGTCAATGCGTCAGAACTGTTGAGCCGGATAAAACCACTATAGTAATAAGCGGATTGCAGCGTAATCAGGTTTATATTCTTAAATCCAACAATCTGGTTACTAAAATTGCGCTTTAAAACCGGTTCACTTCAAACTAATCCTTTCCATCGGATCGTTACCCGGTGGAAAGTTTTTTTATATTTCTATAAATTCATCTTTCCAGTGCAGTGTTAAGATAATTATAACGTATTGAGATCATCATAAATTATTGAATTATTTCATTTTCAAATTCTCAAATTGATTCATTTTCAAATTAGCTTAACACTAGTACTTATATATTTAAATTTTAATTTCTTTTTATGTTATCAGTCGATGCACTTACTGTCGAATTTGGCGGTCAAACTCTCTTCCGGGATATTTCATTTGTTATTAACGAAAAGGACCGTATTGCCTTAATGGGAAAAAACGGCGCCGGGAAATCCACATTGCTCAAAGTCCTGGCAGGTGTCCGTGAACCTTCACGAGGCACTGTTTCGTGTCCGAAAGAAATGAAAGTAGCCTATTTACCCCAGCATCTTCTCCTCAAGGATAACCGCACAGTCTTTGAAGAAACCTCTCTGGCTTTTTCAGAAATCAATGAAATGCAGAAACAGATTGATGCCTTAAATGAAGAACTCACTACCCGTACCGATTATGAATCGGACAGTTATATGGAACTGATTGAAAGGGTATCTGTTCTCAGCGAACAGTTTTACAGTATTGAAGAAATTAACTATGACGCTGATATCGAAAAGACCCTTCTCGGTTTAGGGTTCTCACGTGATGATTTTAACAGGAATACTGCCGAATTCAGTGGTGGGTGGCGTATGCGCATTGAACTGGCAAAGATACTGCTCCGCCGGCCTGACGTAATTTTACTGGATGAACCGACTAACCATCTCGACATAGAATCAATCCAATGGCTCGAGGATTTTCTGATTAATTCGTCCAAAGCGGTGGTCATCATTTCGCATGACCGTGCATTTGTTGACAACATTACAACACGTACCATAGAGGTCACCATGGGCCGGATTTACGACTATAAAGCGAAATACTCGCATTACCTTGAATTACGCAGGGAACGTCACGAACAGCAGCTAAAACAGTTTGAGGAGCAACAGAAAATGATTGCCGATACGATGGAGTTCATTGAACGCTTCAAAGGCACATATTCTAAAACCCTGCAGGTACAATCGAGAGTCAAGATGCTCGAAAAGCTTCAGATTCTCGAAGTAGATGAGGAAGATTCATCGGCATTACGGCTTAAATTTCCACCCTCCCCCCGTTCAGGGAATTATCCTGTTACGGCTGATTCTGTTGGAAAAGCGTATGATGGGAAACTTGTTTTCGGGAATGCCAACTTCATGATTGAACGGGGTGAAAAAATAGCCTTTGTGGGTAAAAACGGGGAAGGCAAATCGACATTGGTGAAATGCATCATGAATGAAATTGAGCACGATGGGAAACTAACACTTGGTCACAATGTAAAAATCGGTTACTTTGCCCAGAATCAGGCTTCTTTACTCGACGAAAACCTGACAGTTTTTCAAACCATTGACGATGTGGCTGTCGGCGATATACGGAATAAGATCCGTGATTTACTGGGTGCCTTTATGTTTGGAGGAGAGAGTTCAACCAAAAAAGTAAAAATACTTTCAGGTGGTGAACGTACCCGGCTTGCCATGATTAAACTGCTGCTTGAACCTGTGAATTTACTGATTCTGGATGAGCCTACCAATCATCTGGATATGAAAACCAAAGACATTCTGAAACAAGCCCTGGTTGATTTTGACGGCACACTGATCGTTGTTTCGCACGACCGTGATTTTCTGGATGGATTAATTACGAAAGTGTATGAATTTGGCAATCAAAAAGTCACCGAACATTTAGAAAATATCTATGGCTTCCTGGCTAAAAAGAAAATGGAGAATCTGAGAGAAATAGAGCGGAAGACTGCAAATTAAAAGGATAATTGTAAGATAGAACTATTATCAAAAAAATACTAATTTATAAGTGATTTTGCTTATAAACATACTTTATAAGCGTTTTTACTTATAAATCAAAGCTATTTACAATTAATACATTTATAATTTACAATTAGTCTGAAGTAGGGGTATCTAAATAAAGAAATGAAGTAATGTCCTGTTTATGGATTAACCAAAATATAATAAGCAACGCGAAACACGGAACGCGGAACGCGGAACACAAAACGCTCAATACTCAATACTCAATACTTAACGCTTAACGCTCAACGCTGTTCAGACAGCATTTTTTATATTTTTTTCCGCTGCCACACGGACAAGGATCGTTTCTGCCTGCTTTGGGCTTTTCAACAGGAAGTGGGGTTGTTTCTATTTCTTCTTCGTAATTTGATTCATTATCAACTTCGTCATATTTTTCCTTTACTTCTTGGTAACTTGATTCTTTTTCAACAATTTTATGTCCAAAAATATCTCTATTTGAAGTCCTGTAATAATGCCATTTATCCCGGTAGTAATCGTAACGATCGATTGTGGTTTCAAACAGTGGTTTCATTCTGTTAATTATTGATTCATCTGCAATCTCAATCATACAATCACTTAAGTTACCGACAATTTTTTTGAAAACCAACCCGTGATAGAACAATTCTGTAATCTGAGAAGTCAATTCAATGGCTTGAAGATCTATTAAATCGCCGACAATAAAAGCAATCCATTCTGAATCAATGATGGTTTCATCTTCTACCCTTTCAAGGATTTCATCAATTACACTTTTATACCAGTCAATAACTTCTGTCCTCCGTTGAGGTTGGTGGAGTGCTATTTGCTGTACTACTGAGGAAATCAGTGTACGCGAATGAAGATACCGGTTAGGCTCGAATACGAAACTACGTAGCTTATCTAGTTTGTCACTGCCTAAATGATATACAATTTCACAGAAGTCATCAGTCAGATAATCAGTTAGCCATGTTTCAATGTAGTCTTCATCCTGTCTGATCAGATCAAAAATAACGTCCAGACTTCTGTCATCTTTCAAATCGGCGAGTAGTGACAGTGCGTGGATAAAAAATTCGTGTGTTTCCGGTTTCCATTTCATGTCTTGAGTAAACACTTTATGGCGGGCGATACTATCGTACAACATCTTGTGTAAATCGGAAACCAATGATTCATGTTGAAGGAGTAATATTTGATGAATAAAAGCCGGATCAATACACAAGTCATTATGATAAAGCTCCTGTATCAACTCATTTTCGAACACCGGTGCTTCAGTGGTTTCTTCAACTACTTTTACTGGTATATGTTCAACGGTCAGTGATCGCAATACATCTTCTTCATCATCATCTTGCGTTAAGCTATTTGCGAGATTTAAAACCATTAATTCTCTGCTGAATTCAAACATGTCTAATTCCATATTGAATCCTTCATTTAATTTTTGAAGGATTTCAAGCCGGACTCTTGCTTCTTCTGCATTTTCTATTCCAATAAAGTAATAGAAAGCTGTTTTATAAAAAGCCAGTACTTCGGCTGAATGAAATACCTCCCGTTCAGGATACAGGACTTTCAATTCCATTTCTTCACACAGTATTTCAGGCACTTTTTCATACTCATCATTGGCAATAGCAGTATTCGCCAGATTTATTCTGCCATACAAATAATCAGGATGAATACTGTCAAGCCGGCGATTTAATTCAGCAGCCATAAAATGATTTCCCTGTTTTTCGTAAAGAATAGACAGCAAGTCCTTAAACTGTGGAATGGAAGGATATTTCTTTATTAAATCGTTCAATTCCTTCACAGCACTGTTTTTCTTCTTTTGCACTTTTACGTGCATTCCCTCTAATAGCTCCTGAATTTCAGGTGTAACACCATAAAGTTGATGGTTGATTTCTGATGGTGATCCGGTAATTTTATACCCTGAAATAAGTATGATTTCGTTATCTGCCATAAATTGTTTGAATATGATTGATTGTATTAAATTAAATGACTATCAGCTTTTGCACCCAATGAGAGTTTTTTTACTTTATAGCTTTGTGATTGTCCGTAAAAGCCCCTTAGTTTCAAATAATATATTCTGGTACTCTGTACCTCAGGTTTATTTGATGGTCATGCTCTACAAATATAATGGTACTCCGTACCTAAAGCAAAGAATCTAAAGTTAGTGACACACAAAAGGGACAGAGTCCCGATAAGCTTTGTAGAAATAGTTAAGCCTATGAAAAACAGAGGTGCAGCGCACCGGAACATAAATCAGAACACATTGCTGATAATCATATTGTTTCTTTTGATTCAAATCTATCAACGATTTCATGAGTGATGTAATTTGTGTCTTCAAATTTATTTGTAACTGATGATACAAAGGTAAATTTACCAATAATTGAATGTTGGGTGCAAAAGCTGATAGTCATTTTAAATTATTTTTTTTATTGTTTCCCTATATCCATAATAGTGGAAAATGAGATAGTAAGAATAGTTTGATTTGTATTTTGCAAATATACAAAAAATCACACTGCTGACACTTTATTCAGTTCATGAATAAATTAAGTTCTGAATAAAAAAAAAGGTCAATATGCTCCGAAATATCGAAACCTGTCACAAACAAAAAATCGCTATTGAAATTTTTTATCCATCTTGAAAACAAAAAATGTAAAGCATATTATTCTTTTCTTTTAACCCAACTTGCAGCAGAATAAGCCTATAAAGTTAAATACACTTAAATTATTGCTATAAAAATCGATATTTTTGGTTGATTTACCTTCTTGGAGGCTAGTTATTTTTATAACCATTTGAAAATCAGATTATGTATTTTTTCAATTTCATTTGTAGTACACAGGGGGGTATTGATTATTAGCGGATTATCCATTTACTTTGCACTTATGTATTTCAAAGTATCAGGCAGACATAATCCAAACACAAACAAGCCGGGATGTTATTACCGCTTAGTTGAGAGTTACCGTAATTCGGATGGTCGGGTATGTCATCGACCGATGTTAAATTTAGGTTTTTTGGAAGGCTTGACACCCGATCAAATGAATCTGATACAAAAGATACTCACCCAACGTGTTGAAAATGCGAATCAAGTATTGTTTGAAGTGCCCATAAGTGATGATTCAGTTGTAAATCAACATGTTGATGAATATTATAATCGTTTGGTAACCGAGAAACGGATAGATGTGCTGCTTGATAAACCCAAAAAGAAGCCTTACGCCAAAGGTAAAGATTTAGAGATTATCGATTTGAATAGCATTCGTAATAAAGATGTCAGAGAAATCGGTGCAGAGTGGCTCTCATACCAGGCAACTGAGCAACTACAGATCAGAACATTTCTGGAAGGTCAAGGTTGGAGTGATGAGGATATAAGATTAGCCCAAACACATATTATCAGCCGTGCGGTATATCCAGCTTCCGAATTCGAAACCTCTCGTTGGATAAAAGAGAATTCGGCTATTTGCGAAGTAACATGCTATGACATTGAAAAAGTAACCAAAGACCGGTTGTATTCGATTGCAAAAAAGCTTTATGCACAGAAAGAGAACTTGGAACAGCACTTATCACTTACTACGAACGAACTGTTTGACATAGAAGATAAAATAATGCTTTACGATTTGACCAACACCTATTTTGAAGGTCGTAAACAAGGGAGTGTCTTAGCCAAATTCGGTCGAAGTAAAGAGAAGCGAAGTGATGCCAAATTAGTAGTTTTAGCTTTAGTAATTAATCCAGAGGGATTTATTAAGTACTCTGCTATATTGGAAGGAAACATGTCCGATCCAAAGACATTGGAGAGTATGATCAATAATCTGAGGTTAAAAACATCGAGTTCCGCCAAGAAAGCATTGGTGATAATTGATGCAGGTATTGCTACAGAGGACAATCTGAAAATGATTAGTGACAAGGGTTATGATTACATGTGTGTAAGCCGTTCAACGCTTAAAAATTACATCCGGGAAGCTGATGCTCCTAAGGTAACCGTTACAGACAACAAGAAACAAAAGATAGATCTTTGCAGGGTAAAAACAGATAAAAACACGGACTATTTCCTCAAAGTTGAAAGCCATACAAAAGAACTAAAGGAACGCTCGATGAATGAACAGTTCCGACAACGATTTGAAGAAGGGATGCAAAAAATAGCAGACAGTCTGAACAAAAAATCAGGTGTCAAACAATTAGATAAGGTCCACGAACGTATCGGGAAACTTAAAGGGAAATATCCTTCTATCGGGCGTTATTACGATATTGAGATAGAATCAATGGAATTGGTTCAACAAAAAAACAAAGGGAAAGAGAAAGGTAAGAATAAAGATAAAAAACAAGATAATCAGGTTGTTGAAATACCAAAGATTCAAATAGCAACTTCCATCAAATGGGCTGTTAAACCCAATGTGGATATAAATGCAAGAAGTGGGGTGTATTTTCTTCGTACTACCTTAGAGTCTGATTCCGAGGAGCTGCTTTGGCAATGTTACAACATAATTCGTGAAATTGAAGCCACATTCAGAGTATTGAAAACCGACCTCGATTTACGCCCTATTTATCACAAGAAAGATGAAAACACAATGGCTCACATGCATTTGGGACTGTTGGCTTATTGGGTAGTAAATACAGTTCGATACCAATTGAAAAAAAACGGGATAAATAGTGGTTGGCGTGAGATTGTCCGCATAATGAATACACAAAAAGCTGTAACTACTTTAGCACAAAATCATGTGGAAGAAGTCATCAAGATAAGGCGTTGTTCCGAACCAAATCAAAAGGTAATACAACTATATGATGCACTAAAATACAAATACGTACCGTTCAAAAAGAAAAAATCTGTAGTACACAAATCTGAACTCGAAGAAGCTCAACTTACTGAACAACAATTTTTTTGGTCGGATTAGCTGCAACTTGGGTTAAATTTCTGCTAAT
>Ga0302269_1000032_pt1 | contig 67986 bp, 61 predicted proteins | sample III_Bog_E2_2_FD_194560 | JGI IMG/M metagenome (GOLD analysis project Ga0302269, IMG submission 194560) | Peat permafrost microbial communities from Stordalen Mire near Abisko, Sweden - III_Bog_E2_2 | ecosystem: Environmental > Terrestrial > Soil > Wetlands > Peat | place: Sweden: Abisko...
CGTGGTTTTCGAGAAGTGCGCAGCAAACCGCTTGCACCACGAGTTCTTGATTTTCACTTCCGTTCATCAATGGTGTCAAAGGTTCGTGCCCGCTCTTCTGTATCGGCAGTTGGAATGCCCACGTCTCGAAAAGCGCGAGACGTGGGGCACCCCCCAGTTGTTTCTCTGTCAACTTTCAAATTTAGCTATTATGGATTTACTGGGACATTTTGGAATCCAAGCACGGGTAAGAGTTGCGGGCCAAATGGATGTAATTAACTTAACCATCGGAAAGAATTGCAACTACGGAGGAAGGGGGACAAGTAATGCTGTTAAACAATGATCGCCTCTCTCATTGGTGTCTTGGCGTGTTCTTCAGTTGGATCGTATGTTTTTTGCTTTTTGGCATTCCACTCTTTCACCTTTGGCTGGGATTTTCAATCGCCAAGATTGCTATTTCATTAGGCATTTGTTGTGGGGTGCAATTGGCCATTACGCCGTGGTTGTACTCCTCTAGGGCCACACCTCAGAATCCCGATGGCCTGGTTGGCCGACGCGCTGCTGCGGTGTTTGTTTGGTTTTCGCTGACGGCGTTGCTTTTGTTCTATTACATTCAGCGAGGCTGGCCCAGCAATCCGACTGCGGAACAAGCCCGCATTATCATGTCCGTGGCTTTGGTTGCGTTGTTAATTATATTAGGTGTGCTCTTGCGCTATAACACTCGATCTATCACCATGGTACTCCGACCCTTCGGCAAGCGCCGGGTTTCTCAAGGGCCGAAGGATTCTGTATCCAATAAAGCAATCTAATTCTCTGATGGCGGAGGTGGCAGCGCCGCAAACAACTTACCCTCCAGTATTGAACCGATCCCGTTTTAGGCGTTGAGCCGCTGGTACCTTTGCGATCTCAGTGTGAATCTCATCCTTGCCGTTGTTTGGCTGCACCCTCCAGCAAGATAGCACTCCTTTTCTCTCGGCGAAAGAAACAAACAATGCACGATTACATGGGTTCCTGAATTCGTAAAAACAAACCGAGTTGCACACTCAGAATTTCCAGCTGCTCTTTCACCATCGGCTTGCTGCTTAAGTTTCTCAATGAGGTCTGCTCTCACTGCACACCGCCTTTAGGGCGTGCGAGAATAAAATCTATCTCGGCATCGAACTGCTTTTTGTGTGCGCTGATAACTGATCTGGCGGCTACTTTGCACGCCCAGTCCAGATTTATCTGGAGCTTGTTCGCCAAGTTGTTCACTTGCGCAATCTTTCGGAGCAGTATCTCGAACTTCTTTCCGTCGGTCATTGGAGCACCTTATCTTCGTTGATTTGTGATAAGTCGATAGCAGCTTCTGGTAGCGTTGTCTCTTCACGAGAGGGGAACGCCTCTGGCTCAATGACTTTCGGTGCAGTGACTTTAACCTTGCCGCGTGCTACCGGATTTAAGCCGCAGTCACCGAGACATGCACGCATGAACTTTTCGGCATCCGTTGCGATCTTGAGGTGCAGATTCTCTTTGAAGAACGTGTGCGGCTGACCGTTGCTGTCAAGGCGCTCGTATGCACAGACTTCACCCTCTGTGGTCAAGTGCTCAAGAGCACGGCGATGTCTGTCGAATGCCACAGCATAAAGCCGCAGCAGTTCACCGTCGGCTTCGGTCAGTGTCTTGCGGCGCATGAGCAGCCCGACAAGGCGCTTGAATACTCGCTTCGCTTCTTGCGTAATCCCCTTCGGATACTTCGGAGGGTGCGGCTGCTCATCTTCGGCAGCGTCGTCGAGGTAGTGGACTCGTGTCCCTGCCAGTTTGTGCTCGTCTATTGGAATGCGAGGAGTCGGCATTTTAGTGCAGCACCGTCGGTTTCTTCTCAATATTCGTGAGCACTTTCTCGGCGTCAACAAGCCACTGCTCTGCGATCTTGTCATTGACACCTTGAGCCGCACATTGTTCCACATGTGCTTTGACTTCTGGAATCGTTCTGCGCAGCTCACGAGCTACTGCAAGATTACGAGCCGATGCAGCTCTCTTCTTCTCGCTGCGGCTTGTTCCGCCTTTTCGTCCAGCTTCACTGCAATCCATTTTGTATCTCCCCTACTAACCGCCTAGTGTGACGGGTTTCTAGGCGCTTAGATAAGAAAGCAGCTCTCGGAACTGACCGCCGGGGGATTTTAGGACCGGTCTAAAGTCGGCTCAAAGTATTCAGCAAGTGAACTGGAACGGAGCTGTAACTGGCTGAAAAACTATAAGAACCGAGCCGAATCTGATGCGGCATCATGCAAAAGAGACTGGCTTGCACTTGTCACACCCTTTGGGTTTCAAAACGTAAGTGGCGTACACCCTTTCCTATGGTGAGCCTATAGCACAGCAATGCTTCGTAGCTTGTCTACAGCAGCAGGGTAAGTGCTTGATGATCTCTACTGCTCGGCAGCCAAGCCGTGCTGTCTCAAGTCATGCTGTGAGCAGTCTGCTAGGCAGTGCTGAGGGGTTGCTGAGGCAGCGTCAATGCTGCTGGAACTGCTGGGTTATGTGCTGATTGTGCTGTAGGACGCGCGGTAGGAGAGTGGTAAGTTAGGATCATGTGCAGATATCGTCCCGCGGCTCGCAGCGTGCGGGAGGTCTGCCAATTCACTGGGCGGCAATGTCTGCTTAGCTGTCTTGTGCTGCTTTCTACTTTGTGCTTTGTGGTGTGTGTGGGGTTATGTTTGGTTTTGTTGCTCTGGGGCGATTTGCTCTGCTCCTGTGTTCAGTTTGTGAACGAGTTGCCGGCGCGCAGTCGCTGGTGCTGGTTTATGAAAAGCATCTCAATGCATCGCAGCTCAATGTCACGTTCTTTCTGCTGCGCCTTCTGCTTGGCAATTACTGCGTCCAACGCTTTCTGTTGTTTGGCAATAATCCGCGCTGAATTTTCGATCTGTCTGCGGAGTTTCGAGACCGAAGGAACGTGCTCGATTACCATGTTCGGTTTTTCATGGCTAAGATGCCAAGAGCCGCAGAGGGAGCACGGGTATGGATAGAGCGCAATACCGATAGTCGTCTTACGAGCATACTTGACAGCCTCAGCTTTGCTGCGATAGTTGACTTTGCCCGTGCCGTTCCGCCTCATGCAAAATGTGGTGCTCACAGCTCACACTCCACGGTGACTTTTCCAAGAGCGTTGGCGGCTGAGAGCTGACGGAGCGAACATGCGTCGATGATCTGCTTGTCGCAGTAGTCGATGAGCTTGATTGCAAAGTCCGGAATGAACACAGCATCCGTGATGCTGATGCAGTTAGTGTTTGCTTTTACCAGATCCGCCACTACTAGTTGCCATCTGACTATCGACATCTCTATGCCTCCAGATTCATGTGTGCGTGCTTGGCGATTGTCGCGTTGCTCAGCCGTTTCTTTTTCGGTTTGATCGGTTTGCCCCAGCAGTCTTTCGTCTGGTCCGGTGGCGTCCATGGTTGAGACAAGCCTTCGCTGCTCTGCTTGATTCGTTCTTGAATGCGGTCATCTCTGGTACCGGCGTCGGCTACTCTGCGTGTCAGCATGACTTTACCTCGTTCACTTTCTGAACACGGGCTAGTTTCTCTCGTATAGCCGCCCGAATGAAATCGCTGACAGTAACTCCAGACCGTCTTTTCTCTTCGGTGAGCGCCGATGCAAGTTCTGCATCCAATCTGAGCATTGTTGTCGTTGATAGCTTCATGATTGAAAATCCGTGTATAGCAGTACACTCTTACCATTAACTGTGACGGGCTCTAGGCGGTGGTGGTGGAGTTTGATGGCTGTCAGACTGCTTGAAAACTCTACCGTGCTGCCCTGGCTCACCGCCTCAATGCTGTGGTAGCATCAGCGCTGTGATTCTCTTGAGGTCCTCTGCTCGGAACTGTTCGAGAAACAGTTGGTCATTCTCAAATTGAATGTTGTCCATGAGCTTGCGCAAGCGCTGCTCTCTCGTCAGCGGAATCGCGTACGCAAAATGGTTTACTTTTCTCGCCGCGTTGTTATCTGCAATTTTCATTGTTGCCTCCATTACGTTTTCTGATTCAGTTTTTGATCTGCTCTTGGATGCAAAAAGCCCTTACCCACCTCGGATTGCATTGGGTACTTACTGCTTTTCTATCTTCTTGAATACTTAAAAGAACCTTAGAATACTTATACGCACCACTTTTTGATACATGGTCCACGCACCACTTTTTGCTACTAGCAAAAACTGATACATGGTCGATGAACAAAAAAAAGGAGAACTGAAACCACGCACCACTTTTTGATACATGGTTCCACGCACCACTTTTTGATACATGGCTATGAGCAACGTTGCTCACCGCGCACCACTTTTTGATACATGGTTCATGATTCTTTCCCAGTGAGAGCCGCTGATAGCTGGCGCCCACTTGCACCATGTGCTTGCTGCCGTGCGCTGACCAGTTGCTCGGCTGTACGTAGATGACCGAACTATCCACCCTTTGTCTTTCAGTCCGCCGATAGCGTTATCGACGCCGTGCTTGCTTAGCCCAGTCTCTCTCACCATCAGACTTATTCCGGGGAATGCTTTTCCGTCATGCTTAGAATTCGCATGGGACAGCAGACAGAGCCAGACTTTCAACTCTGCACCCGTGAACTCGTTGAGCCGCGATCGTACCTGGTAAGGGAGGTGCTTGAAGATTAGATTGTCAGCGCTCACGATACCCTCCAGGGCTTTTTGACTTCGGGCAATGGCTCGAAGTCGGTGCCGGTGAAGGGATTGAGGTCGATGTCATCAGGCACCCACATGGTGTGCTTGATCGGACAAGAGTTGATGAACGTTCGGCGGTAGTCTATCGGTTGGGATGTGCTGCTCTGTTGCTCTGCCATAAACCTCTCTCGGAAAATGAGAACCGCCAGAGGCTATGAACCCCTGGCGGCTAAGAACTGATCTCTGGCAGATCGACGTTGCGAGTGCCCCCGCAACTTTGTGTGTTGCTCTGCGCTTCTCTTCTGCCAGGAAGAGTGGGCGCGTCTGAGTTCTTAGCCGATTTAACTCGGCTCTCAATATAACGGCTAAGCTGTGACGGGTCTGAATCAGCGCGCACTCACTTTCTGCGCTACAGCGAATGCATCGAGGTCTGCTCTGTCGAAAACGTACCTGTTGCCGAATTTTGCGAACGGAATTGTACGCTCCCAGATAAGAGAACGCATGAACCAAACAGTCGTGGCGAGATACGTTGCAGCCGCTTTGATGTTCAACATACGCGCCGTGGCGAGCGCAGGCGAGCTGGTGCCCACGAGTACATCTAACTTTTTTGCCATTGGAAAGCCCCGGTAAGGTGGCCCTATTTGGGATACCGGGGTTTACAACCCGTTAGGCTTCTGGTGCTACAACAAAACCAGCAAGCAAGCCAGCTCAGGACTTTAGAAGGTCGTGCAGTCCAGTGAGGTAAGTATAGCAAAAGCAAACTGCGGAGAGCAAGAGTAAATTGCGGTGGATAATGTTCAGAGCCGCGACGGTCGCGCTTTCCTAACCTTTGGGTGCAGAAGTTGACTTTTCAACTTTTGCAGGCTGCTGCTTCTGCTGCTTTCGGGTAAGAACCTTTCTTCGAGATCGAGTCTGCGTAAACTGCTTCGGCTTTTTTCACAAGTGAATCAACCGCGGTGCTGATAATTGCGCCTTGCTTGAGAACTTCCCCCGGCTCGCCCTTCTTCGCTGCTGCTGTTAGAGCAATGACCGCTGCCTTGATCTCAAGGACTTCTGGGAGCTGAGCAGCTTTAGTTGCGGCGGCTGCTTTCCTCTTCTCGCGTGAACCGCTAGCGAGTGAGATCGCATAGTTACAACGGTTGCGCGTAGATTCATCTTTACCGATGTTCGCTTGGATCCATACTTTCAGACCACCGAACGGATGGTGGCTCTTGACATCAAGCAGGACTTCACCCAATTGTTTTGCGGCCGTTTCACCGCTCTCGGCTAGCTTGTAAAGTTTTTGAGCTTTCTCTGCGAGTTCCTCTAACAGGACGATGCGGGACACCTGCCGGCTCTCTTTGTTCTGTTTGTTGCCGCTGCTTTTCTTCTTCTTCTTCTTCTCCGTCATAGTTCCTCCGTTTTCTCTCGCTGCCGTTTTCGGTACGCCGCTGTCTCTCGCACTACCCGCACCAGCTCCGTGTCCCGCTTTGCCGCCGTGACAACTCTAGGTCCGTTCTTGTCCCACCAAATATGTTTCGAGCCGTCAGTAAGAGACGAAGCGAATTCGGGGAACTTTTCGCTGAACCGTTTCGCGAACAGAGCCATATTTTCTGCGTTCTCGAAATGAACTTTTATCTGTTGGTAGAAGGGTTCTTTCTCGGCGGGATCCTTCATTTTATTGTCGAGACCCACCGCAGGTTGCTGAGTTTCTGATCCTCAGCTTCCGGATACCAGATGTATTTCGTACGCCCGCCGATTTTCTGATTGACGAGCAATGCGAATGCATCAATGTCCTCTTGTTTCTCAAAGTGAAAGAGGTACGTGCGCCACGGAGAGAGGTCATTAGAAATAAACTCAGGCATCCCTTGCCAAAGTTTGTCCCACCAGTTAGCGTTCGGATTGCCAGTGTGCGCGATGCTTTCAGCAAGCAGCTGCTTCTGATATCCGTTTAGCCTCTTACCGGCCATGCTGAGACAATATAGAGCGCGAGCGAGGCGCCACAAGTTACAGAAGGTGAGCAACTCAAGAGCTGACATCTCTCAAGGTTTCACTATAGGGTGTAAGATGTTTAGTGAAACGGAGGAAGCATGTCGAAGCAGCGGCGACCACACGGTGATGGCGGGCTGGTCCAAATCTACGGACCGAAAGACGCGAACGGCAACAAGAAACTCAAGAGCCCCTATTACTACGCGCAGTTCTACGACACGAATGGAAAACAGATTCGAGTGAACACTGAACGGAAGGTCAAAGCGGAAGCTCTCGTCGAGTTGCGCCGCTTAATGGCTGACCGCGACAGCGGGGCACCTGACCCCAATCAAGCACGCAGCATCAAGTATGCCGATCTTCGCGCTGGTTTGCTGGCATCGTATGTCGAGCGCGGCAACCGTTCGCTGACCACACGAGCCGACGGGGAAGAGACTGTGGTTGGACTGTCTCAACTCGATGACTTTTTCGGCTATGACGGCGCAGTCAACAAAGGTCCATCGGTCGGTGACATCACAGTGGATACGGCGCGAGACTTCGTGAAGAAGCGGAGAGTCGAGGGCGCCGGGAATGCTGTAATCAACCGCTCATTAGCTTGTCTGCGCCGCATGTTGAAAATCGCCCACGAAGATCGGAAAATTCAGAACGTCCCCACCATCCGATTGCAAAAAGAACCACCGGCACGGCGGGGCTTTGTTGATGACGCGAAGTTCGGAGAGTTGATAAGGGTCCTGCCGTCTGCTCTGCGCCCGCTCATCGTGTTTCTGTATTATTGCGGCGTTCGTCTTGGTGAAGCGCTCGCCATCGAGTGGAGTCAGGTCGATCTTGCTGCTGGACTCATCCGTCTTCACGAGACGAAGAATGATGAACCCCGCGTGGTCCCGCTGCCCTCCATTCTGCGCATGATGCTGGCAGAGATTGAGCCGAAGATCGGCAAGGTTTTCGTCGCAACGAATCTGCGCAAGGAGTGGATAGCGGCTTGCACTGCTGTCGGGCTGGGTCGTAAAATCGACGTCGAAGGAAAGCCGTACGATCCGCAGTACACTGGGCTGACCATTCATGATCTACGACGCTCAGCCGTTCGGAACTTGGTGCGGTCAGGAGTTCCAGAGACAATAGCTATGCGCATCAGCGGACATCGCACGAGAAGCGTCTTCGACCGCTACGCAATCGCATCAGAAGGTGACTTGCGGACGGCGATGCAGAGAGTCGAAACGTACCGACTCGGTGAAACTTTAGTGAAACATGCTCTCCCTGCGAAGAAGAAAAAACGCACCAAGTAGTCTTGTTTTCAATACGTGGCGCTATCGTCTAGGGGTTAGGACGGAAGATTCTCAATCTTCAAACCCGGGTTCGATTCCCGGTAGCGCTACCAGACAGTCTGAAGTGCGGAGAAATCTGCCAGCATTCCCCTGACAATCGCAGAAAATCGCCGCAATTCCACAAGTCTTGCTCTCAAACCGGACCGGAGAAAGTGTCCTGCTCAACGCTGCAGGCAGGCTTTCGCGCCTTTTCTCCGGAGGGCACACGAGCATTCGGGTTTCAACGACTCCATCCGGCGAATGACAGGCGATCACAAACCGATCATGTGGCGAAGCGGCCTTGACTTTTGTCTGCCTTCGGTTGACAGGCTGAATCCCACAGTCGAAGTTGGCTGCCACCTGTGGTCCGCCAGAAATCACTGCACCGTCAAATCCCGCCAGTAGGCGTTGCCTGCTTCGTGGTGTGGAACCAGAACGCGCTGGTAGAGTCGTAGAACCACTTTCTGGTTCTTGTAGTCAGATAGATCAATACTAATATCTTCCCAATGACGGGAATCGGATTGCCCCGTGTCGTAGAGTCCGTCAATAAGCTTGTCGAACATTTTCTCGTCATTGACATAGACCTGCAGCTGCCACGCACGTCCCACGTCCACACCTGCTTTGAACTGCAAAGATGAATCTGACCCTAAGTTCACTGTCCGTTTGAGGACTGTTCCGCGTACCTCATCCCGAGGATAGGTGGCCAGCACCTGGCCGTCCAGGTAGGTGATACCCCGGATTCCCGGCATTCCGCCACCCGCGCCTCCGAACCCGGCCCGTTCCATCGTCCAGTCCCGGTTCCAGTACTGCATGAGGTCCGCCAATTTGAAGAGCTCGGCGGGTTGGGTGGCAGGATCGTGAACGGGAATTCGAATCGACTTTCCTTCGTCGATCGCGCCATGAGACACGAGGATTGCCTCGCCGATTCGCACCGTGCGTCGCGCCAGCTCCGAAATACTCTCGTCTACTGGCGGCGTGAGTTGCAGTGGGCCCATTTCCTTCCCCTGAATCCGATCATGGAGTTCCGAGACTTGTTCGGAAGGCAGCGCTTTCATGCCATGCATGGCTGCAACCACGGATTCTGAGTTCGCGGAATTGCAGTCGGTATCCGCGAAGTCGGCAGCGTGAACTGCGAGTTGCAGGGTTTTGCCGAAGTCGCCGTCCCCAAACCAGACGCTGGTGGCCACAATGCCGCCATTGACTACTGCATTATTGGTAGCGGGGTATTCGATTCCCCAGCGCTCATCGACCGCCCGGAAGATCTGCTCGGCGGTGCGACCCGACTCCGCCATGGAGATGACCATGTCGAGACACTGACGGTACGGAGAATCCGGATGGATCAGACTAGCGGCCTTGCGGACGATCGAGTGGGTATCTCTTTCCACGAAAGCGACGCTGATCATTCCGGAAACGAAAACGGCGCCATCCGTCCCTTCCGCGTAGCCATTGATGTGACCGAGATTCCGCGCCAGCGCAGCGGCCACGTTCGGCATACCCGGCGTCAGTGCTCCATAGACGTCACTGCTGAATTGAGGCCCGATAGTCCACCAGAGCTTGTTGTACCTGGGGTGACCAGTGTCCGGAGCCTTGACTCCTCGCTTCAACAACAGGAGAGCCTGTTCGCTCGATCCCCACGATCCAGCATTGTTCTCAAGCCATTGTTGTCCGAGTTGCTCGACCGTTAGCCCGATGCCGTATTTCTCGAAGGCACGCACCGCCACCATCTCGTAGTAGTAGTCATCATCTACTGGCGCATAGCCAGGCAAATGGGTCATGGGAGTCACCGGTAGAGTCGAAGCGGGCTGATGTTCGAATCGGACCCCGGTTATCTGCGCGATCATCTGTGCGGTCCAGATTGCCTGTACCCGGTCAAGATATTCCTCCCGCGACAACTGAAGAATTCTAGCCGAAGCCTGCGCAGACGCTGCCCTCGGCGCTGGCTGCGGGTACGCCATACCTGTAAAGAGAACGACCATGCACAGCAGGGATGTTGTCTGCGCTCTCATCTTTTTTCCTCGCGTTATTGCACTTCGAACAACCGATACCCAAAAGCGGGCAGATTGAACTGGACTCTGTTGTCGAGCGATACCTTCACTTCGCCCACCGTGCCCGCTGAACAGCCGCGATCTTCTTTCGACCTGCTGCTGAAATTGTGCGCTTGGGTTTCGATGCAATCGAAACCACATTCTGCTCTCGACCCCTCTCCTTTGCCCATCTGGCTTTGGCAGTCGCCCCATTTCGCCCTCGTGTCAAGGCTTGGGGGTCTTTGGCGACTTCGTCTGGCAGGGACTTCAAAGCGACAAATCGGTGGAGGGTAATGTCCTCGGCCTTGTAGGCGACGCCCATGCCCCCATAGCCGACTTTCTCGACGATGCGGTAGTACGAGATGGTCTGCCCGATCATTGATGCAGTACCCAGGCAGCAATGTTAGGGATGCTGCAATGGGAAGTCAACGATGTCTTAGACACACAAGCCTTGTCGAAACAAGCCACTCAACTGAACGACCTGAAAGGTCGGGTTGAGTCCCTTGAGAAGCAGACATACGCATCACCAAGGGATGAAGCAACGCTAGGGATCTATCGTTTACCGGGACTTATCCGGCGGTTTAGGAACATTTCGATTGATCGCAGTCCATGGTGCCGTTCGCTCCGCGGCAAATGCTCGTCAGTTGTTTTTCGCAAGGACCACGCTGCTGCAGGCGTGTTTCATGGGGTGCTAAGGAACTTCCGCAGGTTTTCCGCTGCGCGGCCCATGGAGCGAGCAAGGCTTAGTTTGGCGACGTTGTGGGCGAACACGCTGTCGATGTAGTCAAGCTCCGCACCGGCCAGCGCTTCCTGCGATTGAACCAGTTCAACGCTGTCGGCCACGCCTGCCTCCACTCGCTGGCGCGTGAGATCGAGAGTTTCCTTCGCGACCCGCGCATTAATCTGCGCCACCTCCACCTCGCTGGTTGCCGCCTCTAAGTCGAGATAGACTTTTCGGATGTCTCCCTCGACTTGCAGTTTGAGATCTTCGAGTTCGGCGCGTCTTTGCGTTAAGGTGGCGTCGGCTTGCTCGATATCGCCGCCCGTCCGGCCACCCTGCCAGATGGGAAAGCGCAGTGTCCCAGTGACCGAGAACGTACCGTGAGATTGGGAGGGATTGGTTCCGATCACTCCATAATCGGCGTTCACGGCAAGGGAGGGCAGTCGTTCAGAGCGCGCGCCAGAGCGCGCGAGTTCGGCGGCCCGGAGTTGAGCCGCGGCTGCCTTTAGATCCGGACGTTGCTCGAAGGCCTGTCGGAATGCCTCCTCCATGGTAATCGGCGGCGCAGCCGAGAAAGGGACATCGTCGGAGAGGTCATACTGGTCATTGGGCGGCAAACCGGTCATCCTCGCCAGGTTGATCTTCTGCTTGGCAAGATCGTTCCGCAGTGAAGTTACTCGCTGCTGTTGGGTGAGAGCTTGCACTTGGCTGCGATCGACATCGACCTGTGCCACCACTCCTACAGCTCTTTGCTGCGATGCTTGCTGGTAAAGAGCGTTGGCTGTGTCCAGTTGAGCAAGCGCCGATTGCACTCGCGCTTTGTCGGCAAGAACCGAGAGATATGCGCCTCCGACGGCTAATACCACGAGGTCGCGAGAATCTTGAGCCGAAAGTTGGTTTGCACGGAAGCTTTCATCGGCCGATTTATAGTTTTTCCACGCTGTGAGATCCACTACGGTTTGGGTGAGGCGGGCCCGCAAGTCGATGTAGTTGTAGGGGCCTATGATGGTCGGCAAAGTGAAGCCTGGAAGCTTGAACTTGAAGCCTGAAGCTGCAAGGCTGGTCTGCTGGACAGTTTCGGCCAGATCGCCGGTGAGGTTGGGGAGTAGAGCGCTGCGGGCCACGCGCGTTTGCCCGTGTGCCTGACGCACGGCTTGGGCGAGTCCTACTGCTCCCAGATTGTATTCAAGGCCGCGGCGGATGGCGTCTTGCAAAGAGAGCTTGCCGGAGAAAGGCATGTTGGAAATGCCAGATGTACTTCCCGAGTAAGCGCCTTGAACTTGAACCGCGGGATTGAGTGTGTTGACGGTGGTCGCTGCTCCCGGAGTGGAGGACTGCGTGGCTGTCACGGAGCCGCTCTGTGCGGTTCTGCCCGATAGCGGCAACTGCGTTGCTTGCGTGCCCTGGGATTGCCCAGGCGGCGTCTGGGCAAACGCGTTGCCGCTCGGAATGCAAATGAAAATGCCGAGCAGGATCGATGTGGCACTCGTCTTCAGGCGACTCGGCAGCGTGTTCAGTTTCGTCTTCGTCTTCCTCTTTCCCATAGACAATTGACCGTGCCTTTCCGTTCTTAACCAAGTGGCCTAACTAAGTTGCTTGCGAAAACGCCAGATGCTGAGTGAAACCAGGACGATCGTAAAAATAAGCAACGCCAGGAAATTGGGCCACAGCGCGACGAACCCACTTCCTTTGAGCATGCCCCCGCGAACGATGGTCGCGAAATGGTGAATGGGATTGATGATCGTCAAGGGCTGCATCCATCGCGGCATCGCTTCAACAGGATTCAAGGCTCCTGACAAAGAAACCATGGGGGGATTGATGAAAAAAGCAGTCAGCTGCGCCTGCTGTGCCGATTTACTGAAAGTGGCGATAACTGTACCGATACTGATCCCAGACAAAATGCACAGCATGCCTCCAAACACGACGTAGGGCAAACTGCCATGGAACGGTATATGGAATACGAACTTAAGTACCCCAAGCGCAATCACCATCATCACGCAGAGCAGGGCAAACAACGGCACGATCTTGGCGACAATAATTTCAGACGTGCTGGCGGGAGACATGATCAGTTGCTCCATCGTTCCAGCCTCACGCTCCTTTACCATCGCGGCGGATGCTACGAGTGAACTGTTCAGAATTAGCAAGAGACCGAAAACCCCAGTCGCAATGAACCAGGAATCGACCAGGCCGGGGTTGTAGATGAAAGCCGGCATGAGTTGCACTTGTCCCCGGCGGCTTATCTCCGACGCAGCGACATGCTTAAGGCTGGCATGAATACCCATACTCTGCAGTCCTGCGTTGTAAGTTTGGATGATGCCTTCCGCATAGGCTTGGCTGATGGTGGCAGTATTCGCGTTCGTGGCGTTCAACAGGAACTGGACCGTGGTGGAATGTCCGCGGTGCAAATCGCGGGCATAGTCGTAGGGAATAACGACTCCGGCGTCTACCTTGGCCTGACTGATTGAATCCCCGAGTTCGTCTACCGAAAAATAGTAGCCTCCGAGGCGGAAGCTTTCACTCTCCGTAAGAGTCGCGATCAGTTCCCGGCTCTCCGGAGTCTTGCTGTCGTCGACGACTCCGAGGCGAACATTCGACACCGCCGCGCTGAGCGCGAAGCCAAACAGCGTCAACTGCAAGATCGGAGGAAGAAGCAAAGAAAGCATGAGACGGCGGTCGCGCCGGATCTGGTTGAACTCTTTGCCCACCAGTGCGCGGAACCGCTGATTGAAGACGTCTTGAAAGGGATTCGTCATTTGACTACGCTTACGCTTTGAGCTGCATTCGGCGCATGCTGAACCATCCAACCCCGTAGAAAACCGAGCCGATGAGGCCGATGATCGCGACCTTCCACCAGTCGGCGAGCCAGCCGCCACCTTGGAGTAGCGCATCCCGCACGACTTCGATGTAGTACCGGCCCCACATGAAATTCGAGATCCAACGCAATCCCACAGGGATGTTTTCGATGGGAAAGATCAGGCCGGAGAGCAGAAACACCAGGAGAAAGCCGCCGAGGGCCACCACTTGCATGGCGGCGACCTGGCTCGGAATCGTCGCTCCCACCATGGTTCCAAAGGCCGCCACGCAGAACGTATAGAGAATTGTGGCGACGATGAAGGGAGTTGGATCGCCCGCCAGCCCCAAACCAAAATACGTAAACAGAAGGACAAGCATAACGACGCACTCGGCGAGCGCGACTACCATAAAGGCAAGAATCTTTCCCAACAGAAATTCGTGGGCGGAGATGCTAGACACATAAACTTGAAGGATTGTCTTCAGTTCACTCTCTTTTGCCATGGCGAGGGCGGCCAGCAAAGGAGGGAACATTGAAAGTCCCAGCACGAAGATCCCTGGACCGTAAAATTTCTTGGCGGAGAGGCCTGGGTTGTACCAGAGGCGGATGGCGGTTTGGACTAGCGGGAGGCCCTGGTTGCCAGCGATGCGTTGATTGTAGGCACGCGTAATCTCGTTGGCATAACCTGCCGTAATCTTCGCGGTATTGGCGTCCGAGGCGTCGACCAGCAATTGAACGGGAGAATTTGCTCCTAGCGCCATATCCCTTCCGAAATGCACGGGTATGATCAGGACCGCCCTAGCCGTGTTTGAGCTGAGAGCCTCCTCGGGTTGCCGATCAATCGGCCAGGAGACGACATGGAGAGTAATGGAGGCGCGAATTGCGTCCACAAAATCGCGCGAAGCGGGTGAGTCGTCAAAGTCCTGCACGATGACGGGGAGATTGTTTACGGTCAACGAAAGGGACACACTCATCAGGAGCAACAAAACCAGCGGAAGCACGAGGGCGAGAGCCAGCGTCCGCCAATCACGACAGATCTGAGTCAACTCTTTGCGGGCTTGCGCAACAACACGTCGCATCGCATGCGCTCCTTACTCTTCTCTCTACTTTTCACTCTTCCGCTGAAACCTTTCCCTGCTGGCGCGCTTTTTCGATCACGTTGATGAATACGTCTTCGAGCGAAAAGGCTTCTTCGCGCGCGCTGATTACCCTGATTCCATTGCTTTCAAGCTTCTCCGTCGTGGTCCGTTTGCCTGCCTCAACATCTTCGTCCGTGACCACATGAAGGCGATTGCCGAACAGGGAAACTCGCCAACGCTCGGTGTCGCTCTTCAGCACATCGGCGGCGCGTTGCGGCTGGTCGACGATGAATTCAAGTAGATGGCCGGTTTGCGCGCTCTTGATGCCGCTCGGAGTTCCTTGTGCCACCAGTTCTCCGCCGGCCATGAATCCCAGGCGATTGCATTGTTCCGATTCTTCGAGGTAATGCGTGGTTACAAGAATCGCCGTGCCTGCGTCTGCCAGGCGGTTGATCATCACCCAGAAAGCGCGCCGAGCGAGAGGATCAACCCCAGAAGTCGGCTCATCGAGAAAGAGCACGCTCGGTTCGTGCATGATGGCAGCGCCGAAGGCGACACGCTGCTTCCAGCCGCCAGGCAGACTGCCAGTGATCTGGTCTTCCTTCCCTTCGAGTCCCGAGAACGACAGCACCCAGCGGATTTTCTCGTCGCGCTCACTCTCGGGCACTCCGTAGACGCCAGCGAAAAAGCTGAGATTCTCTCGGATGGTCATATCGTTGTAGAGCGAGAACTTCTGCGACATGTAACCGATCTGCTGGCGAATGCTTTCCGAGCGCAGGTTGCCTTGTTCGCCGGCAAGCCGCATGCTTCCGCTTGTGGCTTCAAGCAGTCCGCACAACATCCTGATCGTGGTTGTCTTGCCAGCGCCATTTGCGCCTAGAAGGCCGTAGATTTCTCCGTACGGAATCTCAAGGGTCACATTCTTTACCGCGGTGAACGCGCCAAATTGTTTCGTCAGATTGTCCGCTCCGACCGCAATTTGGCCGCGCAGGTTCGAGTGGTCGTGGTGCCCGGGAAACGGTGGATCCTTCGACTCTTCGCCTAGAGCTCGCAAGCCGGCAACGAACACATTCTCGAGAGTCGGCTCATCGACGCGAACATCGCTGACGTGCAGGCCCGCTGTGTTAGTAAGATCTTCAACGATTTGGCGCGCTTTATCCGGATCATGCGTCAGGACGTCAAGACGATCGCCAAAACGCTCCACATCCATGATGTCTTTCTGCGGACCGGAGACCTCTGACAGCACGCGTTCAGCTTCGCTCAAGTTGTCGACGCGGATTTCGAGTCGCTTGGCGCCCAGACTCTCTCGTAATTCGGCCGGAGTGCCGATTTGCCGGATCTCGCCTTTGTGAATGAGCGCGATCCGATGGCACCTTTCAGCCTCATCCATGTACGGCGTCGAGATCAGGATCGATAAGCCCTCGGCAGCCAGATGCGCCAGAGCATCCCAAAACTCGCGCCGCGATACTGGGTCCACGCCGGTTGTCGGCTCATCGAGCACGAGCACGCGAGGTTGAGGCAGCAAAGCGCAAGCCAGCGAAAGTTTCTGCTTCATTCCGCCGCTTAACTGCCCAGCCAGGCGACTGGAGAAGCGATCCATATCGAACATCTGCAGATACTGGCGGCCTCGCTTCACGATGTCGCCGGATGCGACGCGGCGCAAATCGCCGACGTAGCGGATGTTTTCGAGAACCGTAAGATCGGGGTACAAGCTGAATGCTTGAGTCAGATAACCTGTCTGGGAGCGGGCCTCGCGCGCCGGTTGGCCAAAAACCTCAGCCGATCCGGAGCTCGCTTCCATGACCCCGGCGAGAATCTGGAACGTCGACGTTTTCCCCGCACCATCGGGGCCGATCAAGCCGAAGATCTCGCCTTTGCCCACCTCAAAACTGATTCCGCGAACGGCTTCGAGTTTGCCGTAGCTTTTCCAAAGCTCGCTAATTCGAATCGCACTCGTGTCCGAACCATCGGAGCGAGGTTTGAAAATAGGTTTGGAAGTTAGCGGAGTGGAAGTCGCGGTCGTCATTTGCGCTTTTCTTGTGGCCACTGATCGCCCGCAACCAGGACCTCGCCGTCAGCCGGCATACCCGGTTTGGCATATCCCAGGGCTCCTTGCAGCTGCAGCTTTAGGCCGACTACTTGTTTCACACGGTCGTCGCGGAAATAAGTGTTCTCGGGAGTGAACGTTGCCTGCGGGTCGATGCGCGAAACGTATGCGTCGACCGGTTGCTTGGGATTCGAATCCAGATATACATGGGCAGCCTGGCCGACCTTGATCTTGCCGATCTGTCCCTCGGGAATAAACCCTCGCAGGTACACCTTGCTGAGATCCAGCAGAGTGATGACCGGGGTTCCTGCGGTGATCACCTCTCCCGGCTCGGCCACACGGGTTACGACTGTCCCGTCAAAGGGCGCTTTCACGGTCAGATCCTGGCGATTTTCCTGAGCCTCAGTGAGCTGCGCCTGGGCTTGAGCAACGGTCGCCATCGCGTCGGCAATCGCAGCCTGCTGCTGCGCCAGTTGCATGTTCACACCGTCTACGCGGCGCTTGGCGCCAGCCACAGCAGCCGCCTGTTGGTCGGCTGTGGACACTGCCTGTTTTCCTTGACGCTCGGATACGGCTCCCGATTGCGCCAGGCGCGTGTATGCCTCTTTGTCGAAGGCGGCAATGTCGTGGGCGGCTTCTTGCTGCGCAACGTTCGCCTCTTCCTGCCGCAACTGTTCATTCAGGACGGCAATCTGATCTCGCGCGGACCTGGCCTTGGCTTGCGCTTGCTGAACTTCGGCTTGCGCTTGCTCTATGCGTGCCCTCAATTGCTCGTCGTCGAGCACGGCGATGATGTCTCCAGTGGATACAAGGTCTCCCTCGCGCACTCGGATTTCGAGAATACGGCCGCTCGTCTTGGGGGACACAGCCGAGTCGTCCCCTTCGATTCGACCGCTGAGCGGCAGGATGTTTGGCGACATCGGCGGCGTGTAGAAGAACACTCTCCAAATACCAAATCCGACGGCCGCGAGGATCAGAATGACAACCAAGGGAACAATGATTCGACGGGCCATCGAGCGGGGCGGCTTCGCATCGGCAGGCGCCGGTTTTGGTTTTGCTTGATCTGGCTGCGCCGCGGCAGTGGCAGACTGCGAGTTTGGTTGCGGTGGCTTCTTTGGCGCAGACTGCTGGTTTGGCTCGGGTGGCTGCCCTGCCACCGGAGCCGGTTGCGGCTTTGTTTGGGCTGGCTGCGCATTAGAACCATTACTTGCCAAAGCCGTAATCGCTGCATCAAAAGTCTTGACTTCTTTCTGTGCCCGTTCCCGCTCTTGTTTCAGTTGCTCGACTATTTCAGACACTTTCCCTACTGCAGGCGCGGGTTGTGGGTTTGGTCGGGGTGGCTGCGGTCCCACAGTTGCAGGTTGCGGTTGGTCCTGCTTTAGAAGCTCTTGAGGCTCTTCGATTGCCTGTTTTTCGGTCACTTGTTACCTCGGTTTGTCTTGCACGGTAGCTTGCCGACACCAGAAGTTTCTTGTCGAAGATATGCCAGCGAAAAGTCCCCAATATGCTTAGCGATCCGGTCCACCTGCTCCGGTGTCATTTCTAACTCCGGCCAAAGTTGCTTCAGTAGAGGACCGGCCAGAACATAAACAAGAATTTGTCCCATGACGCTGTGTGCGCACAGACGGGTCTTCTCATGCTTGGGAGGCAAATCGATGATGCCTCCGATCAGTTCGAGCAGTCGCTTGTAGATCGGCCGGGACACTTCGTTGACGACTCTCGACAGAGCCGGCGTGGGCTGCACAAGTTCGTGCACCATGATTCGAAAGTGCCAGTCCGGCAAATTTGGCTTGGCGACGCTTTGTAGGCGAGCTCCGATGACCGCCCGCAAGATATCCTCTAGAGGTGCATTCCGATCAAGTGCACTGTTGATTGCATCCACCCGAGCCGCCCTCACCGATTGCTGCAACACTTCGGTATACAGACCTAATTTGTCGCCGAAGTGATAGTTGACCGCCGCGATGTTGGCACCCGAGCGCTTGACGATTTCCCGCACCGTGGTCGCTTGATAGCCGTGCTCGGCGAAGACATGACCGGCGGCTTCAACCAGCTTCTCGCGTGTTGAAGCTGTAGCACTGGGCGCCGCCACCCGATGCGTCTGTCTTCGAATTTGTTTCGACGGGAGCATTAAACAACAGTCTTAAACAACAGTCTTAAACATGGGTTTTAAATCTTACCGAAGCTATCCTGTCAGATTCGTTGTACGAAAGATGTTCACTGTTGCTCATAGTTGGCCGAAGGGAATACGAATGTGTGGCGTGTTTCCTCTTTGGGGTCGTTATCGGAGACTGTGTGCCTGCCAGGCAGTCGGAAATCGAACTATTCTCTGGGAACGCTCGTCAGGAAATCAATGGCGGCCGATTTTTCGCGTGCTTTTTTGGCATTTCTGGCCCCTCGTTACCGTTGAACGTGGGCTCTTGACAAACGCGTCGAAATGACGGATAAAAGAGCGGTCGTTCGTTTGGTTATAACAGAACGAGTGATCGTTTTGTTGTCTGACTGGGGGGGGGATGCCCGCCGTGAACGTACGCGACGCCGAACGCGCTAAGAAGAAGATCGAGGCGGCGGCCCTGAAGATATTTATTCATCAGGGCTATCACGGCACTTCGATGCGCGATATCGCCCGCGCCTCGGGCTATTCGATCGGTAACATCTACAACCATTACAAGACCAAGGAAGACATCTACGTCAGTCTGATCAAGTGCTTTGAGACTCGCATGGCAGAGAAGCGCAGCGAGTTCATGGCCGGACTGGGCGACGTTTTTGACCCTTCGGAACTGGAACGGTTGGCTTGGTCGGTACACGACATCGTATTCAGCATGCCCGACTACTGGCGGTTGATGTACATCGACGTAGTCGAGTTCCGCAACCGGCACTTTGCTGGAACGTTTCACCAGTTTGCAAGAAAAGTAGAGGCCGCCCTCGGTGAGCGCCTGCAATCGTCGACGCGTCGCGGAACCTGGAGCGGGGTTGATCCGGCGCTCGCAATCACCTCGATTTATCTGCAGTTTTTCAATTACTTCTTGCTGCAGAAAGTCTTCAACGTGAAGGAACCGCTTGGAACTTCCGATCGGGAAGCTATTTCCCAGATCATTCAGATGATGACCGGAGGCCTCTGGCATGATCGTCCCCGAGGGAAGCGGTAGAAGTGCAAGGTGCCGGACGGGATATTTCTTGGGCTTGCGGAATCGATAGTTGGGCTGGCAGCAGAGATTTCACCAGGTAACTGCCCTGCCCTGCGGCAGGCAGAAAAGTGAAACCCAAGCAGTGCAGGAGGATGCTATGCGGATACATGGATTGATCGCGATGTTAATCGTTGTCGGCGCCGTTTTCGCTGTCAGTGCGCACGGACAGACCGCCACTACCGGACAGATCGTGGGCCTGGTGACCGATCCCAGCGGGGCCCTCGTGGCGGGTGCAAGAGTGACGCTCACGAGCGATGCCGGCGTGCATCGCGAAGTCATGTCAGGCACCAACGGCCGGTATACGATCCCGCTGCTCGACCCCGGCAACTATCGACTCGAAGTGGACCAGAGCGGATTCGCATCGGCCAAGCTGGAAGGTGTCGTCGTCAGGATTACCGAAACCGCGGTCGTCGATGTCGCCCTCAAGGTGGCCGGCGCCCCGACCACAGTTTCGGTCACCGGAGAGTCTCCGCTGGTGCAGACGGAAAGCTCCGGTCGGGGAAGCGTTATCGACGAGCAACAAATACGCGACCTGCCCCTGCCGACGAATAATTTCCAGCAGTTGTTGACGCTGACGGCGGGGACCTCCGGTTCTTTAACGAATTCCTCGGATCTGGGGCGCGGCGACGTGGAGGTAAACGTCAACGGCCAGCGCGCGCTCTCGAACGATCTGGTCATCAACGGCATCGATGCGAACTCCATTGGCACCGGCGAAAGCCCGAATCTGGCCGTTCCCGCGATCGATTCGCTCCAGGAATTCATCGTGCAGACGAGCATGTACGACGCCTCGGCCGGCCGCAACTCCGGCGGCAACATGGCGGCGGTCACCAAGTCCGGGACGAACCGCTTCCATGGCGACGTGTATGAGTTCCTCCGCAATACGGCATTGGACGCCAACAATTTCTTTCTGAATGGAGAAGAAGGAGTGGTCACGCCGCGGCCGGCGTACAGGCGCAACCAGTTTGGCGCCACCTTTGGCGGCCCGCTCATCAAGGATCGCGCGTGGTTCTTTATTTCCTATCAGGGCACGCGTGAAACCAACGGCACCTCGTTGACGAACTCGCTCTCTACGGTTTTCCTGCCCCCGTTTCTAGGACCGCAGCGCGATCTCACACACCTGGAAGCGCTTTCGTTGTGTTATGGCCTGGGTGGGCTTGTCGATCCGGGCACGGCCTACCTGGCCCTGAATCAGACGCTGCCCAACGGCCAATACATGATTCCTTCGGCACCGGGCGTTACCACTACGGGCAACTGTACTACGCCCGGACAGGCGGTGACAGCATCCCCTGTCCTGGAAACGATTCCTTCCACCTCGACCTACAAAGAGGATCAGTTCAACACCAATTTGGACATTAAACTGAACAATGCGAACCGATTCTTCGCCAAATATTTCCAGTCGCTCAACCGCGAGAATCAGGCTCTCTACGACCAGTTTGGCGACGGCAACGCATACCAGGCGCCGGGATGGCAGACGGAGGAAGACACCGCGCAGCGCGTGCTTGCCTTCGGTGTGTCGTCCGTGATCTCAAACCACATGGTGAATGAAGTCCGCTTCGGTTGGAGCGCCATTTACGGTCCTGGCACGCCATCGCAACCGGTCAGCGCAGCCGACCTGGGCATTAGCTCTCCGTTAGGCAGCCTGTTCCCGGGAATGCCGACCATGGTTTTTGCGAATATGTTCACTCTGGGGCCGTCTCCTTTTGGCATCACGTATGCGGCCACCAACATGTACAGCGCCGGCGACACCATGACTTGGACGAAGGGTCGACACACCATGAAGTTCGGCGGCGAATATAAGCGGGAGGAACTGGACGCACCCTATTTCGACGTATTCCCCAACGGCGAAATTGCGTATGCGGGATTCATCAACGGCAACCCGTTCGCGGATTTTCTAGCCGGGATGGCTAGCGTTTCCGTGATCGGTTCGGGCACCAACAGCCTCCACAACCGCGCCAACGATTTCTCCGCTTTCTTCCAGGACGATTGGAAAGTCGCCTCGCGCCTTACCGTCAATCTGGGACTGCGCTACGACTACTTTGGGCCCACCACCGAGACCCAGGGCCACTTTGTGGGTTTTGATCCGTCGCAGGCTGTGACTACGCCCCTCCCGTTCACGGGATGTCCGGTCACTTGCGGCGTAGCGGTCACTGGCGGGTTCGTTCAGGCGGGCAACGGGAACCTGCCGGTCCCCACCGGCAGCACTCCAGGATTCACAAAGGTGAGCGACGGCTTGGTGAATTCCAATTACAAGAACTTCGGGCCGAGAATTGGCTTCTCTTATCAGCTCACCGATACCGGCAAGATTGTTGTGCGCGGAGGCTATGGCATCTTCTTCGATCGGCCCAACATGCGGTTGTATAACAGCCAGTTGTTCAATATGCCCTACGAAATGATAGCCACGGCTCTTGCCACTTCGAACGAAAATCCCTTCGTGCAAGTCCCGCTGCCCAGCGCCTTCCCGCTGAGTCTCAGCAATACGAGTATCTTCCCGTTTGGGGGATATCCGGCGGTGCTGCCGGTGACCGCCTACGGTTCGACCACGCCGACGCCAACCATAGTTCCGGCCACTGGCCTTTATCCCGACATCCATGACTGGAGCATCCCCTACACACAAACATTCAACCTAGGGGTACAAAACAGTTTCGCCAATAACTGGATGCTGGACTTGGGTTATGTCGGCTCAGTGGGACGCAAGTTTCCACGCTTGTTCTCGTTCAATCAGGCGTTTGGTCCCTCGTTCGCGGGCGTGCCCGCGCTTGGGAATCTGGGCGGACCGCTCTTCCCTGCTTTCGGCGATTTGCCTGCCCCTGGATTGGGCAGTTACCTGATGGAGAGCAACTCCAACTCCAATTACAACTCTCTCCAGGCAACGGTCACCAAACGCTTCTCCTATGGCCTGCAGATGTTGCTCAGCTACACGTGGTCCCACTCGATGGACGACTACTCCGCCACCCCCGTCAGCGACATCACGCTGCTCCCGGGTGACATGGTGAATCAAGCACACAACTATGGTCCCTCGGATTTCGACCGGCGGCAGCGTTTCGTCGGGAGTTTCCTGTATAACCTGCCAGGCGCTTACCATGGCGGCTCAGGGTTCGCAAAGGGTCTGGTGAACTCGTGGAGCGTGTCCGGAATCGTCACCCTGCAGTCCGGCGTTCCGTTCTCGATCCTGGGCTCGGATTCTTTGTTTGCGGTTACCCAAGGCGACCTGGCCACCGGTCGGACGGTGCAATCAGCAATTAAGAGTGGCAACGTTGTCGACCGACTCAACGCCTATTTCGATACGTCCGCGTTTGTTGCTCCTACCGCCGACACCACGGATTTCGGCACCCTAGGAAGGAACATCATTCGGGGACCGAAGCAAATCAACACGGATTTTTCGATTTTCAAGGCGTTCCCGGTCACCGAAGCCCAGAAGTTAGAGTTCCGCGCCGAATTCTTCAACTTGTTCAACAACGTGAATTTTGCTAACCCTGTGAGCGTAGTTACCTCGGGAAATTTTGGGCAGATCGCACAAACCACCACCGGGCCCAGAGTCCTCCAATTCGCATTGAAGTATAACTTCTAGCCGCCATCGAGGACGGGCACGTCGCGTGCGTGCCCGCTCTCACAACAGTACGACTAAAGGTGTGCATCCAATGAACCCCAGTGGCTTGCGGGAGAAAGTAGTGATCATTACTGGCGCTGCGGCAGGGATTGGCCGCGCCACGGCAAAGCGGTTTGCGAGCGAAGGTTGCCGCGTGGTGGCTTGGGATGTCAACGATGCTGCCCAGTCGGAGGTGATCCGCGAATTGGAAGCCGCTGGCGGGCAAGTGCTATTTCGCATCACTGACGTCACCAATGCGCAGGATGTAGACGATGGCGTCGGCAAGATCATCCGCCAGTGGGGCCGAGTCGATATCCTGGTCAATAACGCGGGCATTACCCGCGACGCGCAATTGATCAAATGGAAGGATGGCGCCGTGGCCGGCACGATGACCGACCAGGCCTTTGACGCCGTGATCTCAGTGAACCTGAAAGGCGTCTTTGTCTGCACGCGCGCAGTGGTTCCACATATGATCCGCAGCGGAGGAGGCGTTATTCTCAATGCTTCGTCCGTGGTGGGGCTCTACGGCAACTTCGGCCAGACGAACTATTCTGCCACCAAGGCGGGCGTGATTGCCTTTGCTCAGACGTGGTCCCGGGAACTGGCAAGATACAATATCCGCGTGAATGCCGTCGCCCCCGGATTCATCGCCACCGAGATGGTGCAGAAGATGCCGGAGAAGGTCATCCAGTCCATGGTTTCGCATACGCCTCTGGGGCGAATGGGAACCCCTGAGGACGTGGCGGAAGCCTATCTTTGGTTGGCCTCTGATGCGGCATCGTTCATTACCGGCACGGTGCTTTCCGTAGATGGCGGATTGGTGCTGGGGACCTGAGACGATATTTCTGAGGGTGCAGTCATGATGCGCTACGCGACGATTGTTTCTACCGGCCGCTTCGTGCCGGAAATCGAAGTCACCAATGACATGTTGCGGGAACGGTTCAAGCACCTACCGGACTTCGTCGATAAGATGGAAGCCTCCAGCGGCATAAAAACGCGCTGGCATGCGCCCGAAAACTGGGCGACCAGCGATGTCGCCCTGCCCGCCGCCAAACTTGCCCTGGAGCGAGCCGGTAAGAAACCCGAAGATGTCGATCTGATCATCCTCGGCACCGATTCTCCCGATTACATAACGCCCGCGACCTCGGTCGTGCTGCAGTATAAGCTGGGCGCCAAGAATGCCGGCACGTTTGACATCGGCTGCGCCTGTGCTTCGTTTCCCACAGGCCTTTCCGCGGCCGCAGGAATCATCGCCGCGAACCCGGGGATCAAAACGGTGCTCGTCGTGGGCGTCTATCTCATGCATAAACTCACCTCGCCAGCCGATCCCATGATCTTCTTCTACGGCGACGGCGCAGGCGCGGCTGTGCTCGAACCGGCGGATTCACCGGGATTTATCACCTCGACCTTCCGCGCCGACGGTTCCTATCACGACTATTGGGGAATCTATTCCGGTGGGACCTTCGAACCCGCGACCGAAGCATCCGTAAAAGGCGGGCGCACTGCGTGCACCATCAAGAACCGCTATCCTCCCGAGTTGAACGAGGAGACGTGGCCGATCATTGTCCAACGGCTCGCCAAGGACGGTGGTTTTAATCTGCGCGACGTCGACTGCTTCATCTTCACCCAGGTGCGTAAGCCGACGATTGAACGAGTCATGGAACGTCTCGGCGTGCCGGCGCAACGCGCGCATACCATCATGGAACAGTATGGCTACACCGGTTCCGCTTGCGTCGCCATGGCGCTCGACAGCGCGATCGAGCAGGGCAAAGTGAGGTCCGGCAATCTGGTCGTGCTGGTCGGCTCCGGTGTCGGCTACAACCAGGCAGGATGCGCGTTTCGCATGCCGTAGGTTGGAGACGTCGTGGGCGTAACTGGGGGCTGAGTTCCGTTCAAGGAGAGATGTTTGCCGGTTCTCATGCAGATCGCGCTGTTGCCGGTCGCTGTCGCGCTTCTGGTAGTCCTCGCCATCTGCATTTGGTTTTTCCGCCATCCAATTGCAGTCACCGTCTGGGTGCGGCGAAAGCGGCTGCAGCGGGCCGGCTTTGCGAACACAACTGTCCAGACTTCCTTCGGCTCCCAGATCGTGTGGCATGGTGGCAGCGGTCCATTACTGGTTCTCCTGCATGGAGCTGGAGACCAGGCTGGAACATGGCACAGGATCGCACCGGAACTGGCCCAGAAGTATTCGCTGGTTATGCCCGATTTGGCTGGACACGGCCAAAGCGCACCCCCGACGGGGCCGCTGAGCATTGGAACGATTCTGGCTGCGCTTGAGGAAGTTTTGGACTTACCTCCATGGAAGTCGCAGAGCATGACTCTGACGGGAAATTCACTGGGTGCATGGATCGCCATGCTCTATGCGCGCAAACATCCCGCACGAGTTTCACGGTTGTTGCTCATCGACGGCGGCGCCCTGAAGTTCGAGCAGAATGAGATCACGCTAACGCCGAAGAACCGGGAAGAAGCGCGACGCGCGTTTGATGCGATTCTCGATCCTGCTAGCCCGCGTCCCCCGGCATTTGTTCTCGATGACTTGATCCGCGTCACGAACCACGGCCCCATGGCACGGCTGATGGCGACCGTGGCGGAGACGTCCAACTATGTTCTTGACGGCAAGCTCGAGGACTTTCCCGTACCTGTAGACATCATCTGGGGGGCATCCGACCGACTGGTTCCTATGAGCTACGCGCGCACGATGGCAGCACAACTGCCAGCCGCGCGATTGACTGTAATCGAGCGCTGCGGACACGGACCGCAACTCGAATGCCCGGTGAAGCTGATCGAGGCGCTAATCTCTGTTCTCGCGGCACAGCCACCGCAAGCGAAAGGTTTTGTCTCAAAGAAACCAACGAATGCCGATTCGCAACCCGGCTGACGTCAAGCCGATTCATGAGAGATTGCCGTGATGACTGGAGATATTCTGGGACACCGTGCCCGTCTCAGTCCCGACGCGATTGCGCTGATCCACGTTCCTACGGGCCGGCAGTTTACCTACGCCGAACTGAACCGACGGGCGTTGCAGTGCGCGCGGGTCTGGACCGACCTCTGCGCTCTGGCCCCAGGGGACCGCCTCTGTATCCTGTCCGAGAACCGGGTTGAGTATGTTGATGCGTTCTGGGCGGCGGGCAAATCCGGCGTCATCCTCGTCCCGCTCGGGACACGCAGCACGGCCCACGAGTTGCAACAGATCCTCGCCGATTGCGGACCGCGCTGCCTCATGTATTCCGCACGATACGAGAAACTTGCGTACGAACTCCAGCAACTCGTTCGGTTCGAGCGCTCCATCCATCTTGACGCCGAAAACGACTCCCCGAATGCGCTGAGCTATGCCCAGGCCGTTCATCGGGTTTGCCCAGATCCACTCTCCGAGCGGTTACAGCCCGAGGACATTTTCTGCCTGCTCTACACCAGCGGCACCACGGGACGACCAAAAGGTGTAATGATTCCGCACCGGCAGATTGCATTTAACGCTTGCACTACGGTCCTCTCCTGGCAACTGCGGCCGACGGACCGGGTTCAAGTCTACACGCCCATGTATCACGCGGGTGGTCTCACGGTTTTCCTGACCCCGCTGTTCGCGATCGGGGGCAGTATCGTTTTGCATGACGGCTTCGACATCGCTGAAATCTCGCACGCTTTCCGGGACCACGAGTGCACCCTCCTTTTCGGTGTACCAACGACTTTCAAGATGCTGTTCGATTCGCAGGAATTCGCACTGCTTGATTTCAGGCATCTACGCTGGGCTGCCAGCGGAGGCGCTCCGCTTCCGCTGCAGCTTCTTCGCGCTTACCAGGAGCGCGGAGTGACGTTTCGCCAAGGCTATGGTCTGACCGAGGTTGGCGTGAACTGCTTCGCCATGAGCGACGAGGACTCTGAGCGTAAGGCTGGTTCGATTGGCCGGCCAATGATGTTTACGGAAGCAAAGCTGGCCGATCCCGCGGGCAATTCGGTCAGTGCGAATGAAGTCGGTGAACTCTGCCTCCGCGGCCCGCATGTTTGCAGCGGCTATTGGAACAATCCCGCTGCCACCGCTCAGGTGCTCGACGCAGATGGATGGTTCCACACCGGTGACCTGGCGCGCTGCGACGAAGATGGCTTCTTTTATATTGCAGGCCGTTCCAAAGACATGATCATCAGCGGAGGCGTCAACATCTATCCTGCGGAAATCGAGAAGGAACTGCTTGATCACCCGGCCATCGCCGAGGTCTCCGTCATTGGCATAGCAGACAAGAAGTGGGGCGAGGTTCCAGTTGCCGTCGTTGCGCTGAAATCCGGTGCAAGCGCTAACGCTCTCGAACTCGTCGAATTTCTCCGTCCCAAAATCAACAAGATCAAACTGCCCCGGCAAGTGATTTTCATCGAAGCCCTACCCCACAATGCTTACGGCAAGGTCCTCAAGCTTGAACTACAGCAGAGATTACGGACTCTCCAGGAAGACGCTGAAGGGGAGCGCGATACTCTTACGCCGGGGCTGAAAATCATCGTCAAGAAGTGCTGAAGATCAATCGCTCGCCGGGACAAAGGTGTGTCCGCTCAAATCTCCGGGGGAAAGTTCGTCCACATAGCACCAGACCCATGTTTCTCCCGGCTCAATGGAGCGCATCAGGGGGTGTTTCGTACGATGGAAGTGCTTGGTTGCGTGCTTGTTCTTCGAAGAATCGCAGCAACCAACGTTCCCGCACTCCAGGCACAACCTCAAATGCACCCACGTGTCACCCTTTTTCACGCATTCTTCACAGACGCGCTTTGCGGTGCTGGTAATCCTGATCTGGTCGAGATGTGTACATTGCGGCATTATGTTTCTCCTATGTTTCGGCGAGAGCCCGGTGCACGAGGTGAACGCAAATCGCTCCTTCTCCCACAGCCGAGGCCACGCGCTTCACGTTGCCTGATCGAACATCACCCACCGCAAATACGCCCGGAAGACTGGTCTCCAGCATCTGGGGAGGCCGCGAAAGCGGCCAAGCGGTTGACGCGCTGGCGCCGGCGAGCCCATCCAGATCTCGTCCCGTAAGGATGAAGCCTTTGTCATCCATGGCGACACAACCGCGCAGCCATGTGGTTCGAGGGGATGCCCCTGCCATCATGAATACGTGGTGGATCTGGTGAGTTGAGGTCTGCCCCGTGCTCTTGTCGAGCCAGTCGACGCGCTCCAAATGGGTGTGGCCGTCCATGCTCACAATTTCGGTATTGAAATGCAGCTCGATTGCCGGATTCTCCGAGATCCGCTGGATCAAGTAACGGGACATCGTCTCCGCCAGTCCTCCGGAGCGCACCAGCATGTAGACCTTGTGCGCCGTTTGCGACAGAAAGACAGCAGCTTGACCGGCGGAGTTCCCGCCGCCGACTACGATCACGTCTTCATCTCCGCACAACTGCGACTCGATGTAGGTGGCACCGTAGTACACACCCTGACCCTCAAACCTCTTCAGATTGGCAATCGCAGGCTTGTTGTACTGCGCTCCGGTGGCAATGACGATGGCTCGCGCTGAGAGCGCGCTGCCATCGTCCAGAACCAGCTTGTAGGGGCGGCGATCGCAGTTCAGCTTTACCACGCTGTGCGCGACCATCATCTTCGCGCCAAACTTCTGCGCTTGCGTCAGCGCTCGCGACGCCAGTTCCTGTCCAGAGACGCCGGTCGGGAAACCGAGATAATTCTCTATTTTGGAACTGGATCCGGCCTGCCCGCCGGGAGCCTCGGCCTCAATTAAAAGAGAATTCAAGCCTTCCGAGGCAGCGTACACCGCCGCTCCCAATCCAGCGGGCCCGGCGCCCACGATGATCACATCTCGTACGGTTGTGCTGTCAATGCCGGCGTTGAGCCCGATGCATTCTGCAAGCTGTTGGACCGTGGGGTTGCGCAGTGCGCCCCCGGTATGGCAAATGACAATGGGAACGTCTTCCAGTTTGACCGCAAAACGATCCAGCAACTCCTGCGAGGTCTTGTCGCTGTCAAGATCTACATAGGTGTAAGGGTAGCCATTGCGTCCAAGAAACTCGCGCAAGCGAAGCGTGGCCGCAGAGTGCCGCGACCCCATCAAGATCAAGTTCCCCAAGTGATTCGAGATGAGAGCGAGACGGCGCAGAATGAACGCGCGCAGAATGACCTCGCTCAGTTCTGCATCTCGCGCGATGAGGGAGGTCAGACCGTCCGGGTTCAGCTCAAGAAACTCGCCCGGTTCCGATGCCCTTCCGAGCACCAGGCAGCGCTGCCCGGAGATCATGCTGATTTCACCGGTAAATGAGCCGGCTCGGTGCGTGGTTACGAGGCGCTCACCGTTCAGGCCCGGCTGCACAATTTCCATGGTTCCGGAAAGCAAAACAAAGAACGGAACTCCAGTATCGCCCGGGCGGAACAGGATTTCTCCCGCTTCGACTCTTCGCAGCTTGCTGCCAGAACGGATGCGTTCGATCTGCGCTGGCGTCAGGTCCGGGAACATCTGTGTACCGGCATCGAGCACGCTAGGTGTGGGCCCTGAAGACATAGTCCCCTTCAAAAACAAAAATCATAAGCTCCGACTTAGGCAGGCGCCCTTCCGGCTTCAGGCGGCAACGGCAGGCATCTGGCACAGCCGTTCTACTCCGCAATGAGCAGGTTCTCCGCGAATGACCACTCCTCATCAACCCACTGCGCCTGGCACCGGAACCCGGCTTCGCGCGCCATCTGGACAATCTCGTTGGCCGAATACTTGTGGCTGCTCTCGGTCCAGATCGTCTCGCCTTCCATGAACTCGGCGTCGAGCGCGGCCGCTGCGATGTATACCCTCTGCCGGCGATTCGAGCGCAGATGCATCTCCACGCTCCGGGCATCGTGATTGATCCTCGCTACGTGCGAGAATTGTCTCAGGTCAAAGTCCGCGTCAAGTTCGCGATTGATGCGCCCGAGCAGGTTGAGATTAAAAGCGGCCGTCACTCCGAGTGCATCATCGTAAGCTGCGAGCAATTGAGCGCTGGGCTTCTCCAGGTCCGTCCCCAACAACAGTGAGTCACCGGCCCGCAGGATCCGGCGTATCTTTGCCAGGAATTCCATACCCGCGGGACGATCGAAGTTCCCAATCGTACTTCCCAAAAACAATACAAACAGATTTTGGACGCCTTTCCGGCGCGCTGCTACCTCGAGCAAACCGGCCAGGTATTCCCGCTCCAGGCCGACAATGCTAATGGAATCAATATCACTGAGTTCCCGTTCACACTGGGCGAGAGCCCAAGGGGATATTTCGACGGGATAGTACGACGTACGTTGTTTACGGCAGAGCGCTTCGAGCAACCAGCGGGTCTTCTTGCCACTACCGCTGCCCAACTCAGCGACGGCTACCGGAGTAGCCAGGCTATCGACAATCTCACTCGCATGTCGCCGCAATAGACGCTCATCGGCGCGCGTCAGGCCGTATTCGGGCAGACGGCTGATTACCTCAAAGAGCGCGGAGCCAACGTCGTCGTAAAGGTACTTGGAGGGGAGTGTCTTCTGTCCTGGCTGGGTGAGTCCGGCATAAACGTCGGAGGCGAAGTCGTAAGTGGCGTTGCCGGCGATTGCACGAACAAGCATTTTCCAGCTCCCGAGTCAGCGGTATACGCAGCGGAATCCCGTGTACACGTATTGATAGTGCGCCTGAAACCAGTTGCGAAAAGTGGGCCGGAGCATACATGCGGCGGTGCGCGCCGAGCCCCCTTTCATCACGAAGTGCTTACCGTCGAAGAAATCTGCCGAATAACCTGGGTAAAACGAGAACGGAATAAAACCGTCAAACGCGCCAAATGGCGTAGAAGTCCATTCCCAACCGTTGCCTAGCATGCCGTGGAGGCCGAACGCGCTCCGGCCCTCGGGAAGCTCGTTCGCAGGCACCGGATCCCAGCGCTGCAAATCGAAATTTCCGAGCCTGTCATTTGGCGGTTCATTCCCCCATGGATAGGTTCTTTCGCTGTCACTCGGGTTCCCGTATGCCGCACGATGCCATTCCGCTTCAGTGGGGAGCGACTTTCGCGCCCACCGTGCATACGCGCCCGCTTCCGCATGGCTTACATAGACCGGCCAGTCGAGCGGAAGCGGCATTTCTGCGAACATCGTCCGGTAAAACCAGTGGTCGCCTGCCTTCCTCCAGAACACTGGATGGGAGATCCCGTGGGCGGTTTTCCAGTTCCAATCGTTGTCAGTCCAGAAACTGCGCGTCTCATAGCCTCCGGCGAGGATAAAGTCGAGATACTGCCCGTTCGTCACTTTGTACTGATCGACAGCAAATGCAGGGACATCCACGGCATGCGCTTCGTACTCATTGTCCCAGCCAAAGGTTTCCTGGGAGCGGCGAAGGCCGAGCGTCGCAACACCGGCAGGGATTTCAATCATCCGGGGAATCAGCGGAGCGGTATCGAGATTCTTTGAACCTGTTTGCCGCACCTTCTTGTCGAGTGGCAATTGATGCAGCATGTAGGCCAGAGTCTCGACGTGCATCAGGCGATGCTCAATCGCTACGTGGAGCAAAGCGTCCATCTCGACGCCGTCCAACTGAACCGAGTGCTGTTCGAGTGTTCCGTTGTCGAGCTTCTTGTCCAGTTCAGCCCGGACAGTGGTCACGTAACTCCGCACCTCACTCAACGGGGGCCAGTCGGATGGCAGATCGCTAGGCAGCCCGCTACTAACCGGATCAATGCCAAAAGCAAACAACCGGTCCAATGCAGGATGAAAACCATCAACGCCGAACCCGTGCTTGCCCAGCAAGTTACAGTCGAATGCCTCCAGGTGTCCCACGTAGAAGATGATGCGATGACGCTCAGGAATCGGCCGTTCATAGAGGGATTCGGTGCGAACCAGGCGGAATAGTTCGTCGCTTTGCCGGCGGGCGTCAAAAACCCGATCGAGCATCCTCCGACGAATCGCGACGCCATTTTCCGTGGCAAGCATTCGGTTCTCCTCTGAACTCAAGTACCGGCTTCAGTTTGGATGACACGACGTGGAGCCTGGTTGCAGCGAAATAGCGCTCTCTTTTGCCAGTCAATCTGCCTGTCGATCATCTGTTTGCGGGCCGGCATCGGAACAATGTTGTTCGATCCGTCGAGGAACTTCGCCTCCGGCTAAGTCGGGCCGTCGGAATCGTGCGCATCTGCTAGAAATCCTCGGGCAGATTTCCGCCATCACCAATCGAACAGATGGATGACGAACAGAATTACAGTCGCCGCCAGAGGGAGCAGCAGCCCGGCGCGCAGACTCCCAGTGGCGTGCGAGATCACACCCACCATCCACGGAAGAACGGCCGGTCCCACCGCTGCCAGCGAAAACATGATCGCGCCAATGCTGCGGGCGGCGACGCCGAAGCGCTGCGAAAGCCGCGCCACGGTGATCGGATACAGCGTCGCAAAACTTAGCCCCGTAATCAGCGCTCCGCCAATCACGCCCAGCAATGACGGAGCCCAGAGCATCAGCCCGATGCCCGCCGCTCCCGCCGCACAGCCCGCCCGCAAAACGCGGCGCTCGGAAGCGTGACGCAGAAACGCGGTTCCCAGCGCCCGCCCCACCGTCAAAGCCGACCAGAAGAACGCCGGCATCATCGACGCCATCGCCGCCCCGCGCGCTCCCAGCCGCGAAACATAGGAGCCGATCCATCCGCCCACCGCCGTTTCCGCTCCCGGATACAAGAAGAACACGGCCGCAAAAAGCCAAATCGCCGGACTCCTCGCCATCTCGCGCCAGGAAGCCGATTGTGCCGTGGAAGTTTCCGCCGGAGGAAACGGTAGATTGCGCATCGCCAGCGCCAGCAATACCAGGAGCAGCGCCACCGCGCCGAGAAAGAACGGCAGTACCTTGTGCGCCGCCGTCCACGCCACCATCAGCGAACACAACACCGCTCCCACACCCCAGAAAACGTTGAGCAGGCTCACCGCACTTGTTCTCGAACTGCCGCTCGAAGTCAGCCCCGAGCCCGCGCTGATTTCCGCAATCAGCAAACTGTCGGTCGGGATGATCAGCCCCAGTCCCAGACCGTATGCCGCCACCGAGGCCAGTCCTAGCCAGCGCGATCCCATATAAAGCGTGGCGACGCCACCCGCCATCAACAGCAGCCCCAACAGAAATGCTGGACGGAACCCCAGCCGCGACAACAGAACACCCGACAGCTGCACTCCCACAACCGACGCCAGAAACTGCACCAGAAACAGATTGCCGGCCTGGGTGTCATTCAATGCCCAGCGGACAATCAGAATAGGCAGCATCGGTCCCAGCAGAGTCGTTAGAATGCCGGTGGGTAAAAAGGCAATCTGGCCGGCGATCACCAGCTTCCGGTTCGACGACGACCGCAAAAGCTCCGCTTGAGTGCCGGTCATGCGAAAGAGGAGGTCCCCAATCTAAACGTCAGGATCTTTTCAGCATAACGCAGCACATGCAGTTTTCTAACGACGAGAGAGAGAATCGCGCGATCTTACGTACTGGTGGTCGCGGGGAATCGTCTCCTGCCGATTTTTTTCTCGAACGACACCGGCTGGATTGGTTGAGGATCAGGACGACTGAAATGCTTGCACGCAACCGGCAAACTCTCTTTATCTGTACCGTGGTAAACTGGAGATCCGCACGCCGGAGAGGTGGCCGAGAGGCTGAAGGCGGCGGTTTGCTAAACCGTTATACGGGCTAACACCTGTATCGAGGGTTCGAATCCCTCCCTCTCCGCCAGGTTTTCAATCACTTACAGACCCGCACATGCCATGTCACATGCCGCTGACTGCGAGTCCTGCTATTTTCCCGCTCGCGACGGCCATGTCCGCCTTTGCCGCAGCTCCATAAACATTCATCGTCGTTCTGATGTCCGCATGGCGCATGAGCTCTTGCAGTACGCCAAGCGGAGTACCGACCGCATCCAACCATGACCGGCTTGCAAACATCCAATCATCCGGCCCGGAGAACTGAGTCAACTTTTTCCAGTCTTTCAATCCTTCGAGCATCGCAGCGTCGATGTGCATTGCGCGGTTTGACTCCGGCGTCTTCACGGCATCGACTGCCTGATGCACAATGGCGCGTTCAACATTCAGCGTGCCGTTCAGACAATCGACATCTCTTCGTGCATGGAGTCATGCACTGTTGGTGCGTTCTTGAGCCATGACGAGGGACAGAATAAAACGATCACCCATCGATTCTCTGATTATGCTCGTCGGTAGGGTCCGAATCATGCCCGTCATGGTCGTCTCTGAACTGATTGCGCTTGCGATAGACAATGAAGATCATGCCCACCGACATGAGCGTGGGAGGGACGATGAGAATCAGAATTCCACTGCGCAAGGCTTGGATCATTCGAGTGCCGGCGGAAGCCGCTTGCGTATAACAGAGTGCGCAACTCTGAGAAAAGGCCGGGAGCGGCGCGGCGAGCAGGACTAGACCCACCAGCGCAACCGCAATCGCCGAGAACCGCCGGTCGATCTCTCGTTTTCCTCTTGCCTTTGCCCCTGACATTTATCCTCGAATTCGCCCTCTTACACAATACGTCAATGCGAAAATGGCGCGCCGGTCACCATCCGGTAGCTGTCTGTCCACCCATATTGCAATCCCAGCAGGACGGCAATCGTGAACACGGCAACAAACAGTAGAAAGCCACGCTTCTCCGTCCAAAGATGCATGAAGAACAATGCCGCCAGCCCCGCTTCGACGCAGGCGACCACCAACATACGCGTAAGCATTTGCGAAGCGTCAATGTTCTGATAGGCGATCACGAATTGCACACCCGCGAGAGCCAGCAGGCAAACATAGACGATCAAATCTTTTCCGATTCCGTTGTGTTCTTGCGCTGTTGTCATGGCACTCCGCTCCCAAGCTTTTCTGATCTAGTGTGCGAGGTTCAAAAGGTAGACCAACGGTACGACGAACATCCAAACCAAATCCACGAAATGCCAGTACAGGCCCAGCACCTCGATGTCATCCGCATTGTACCGGCCCCCTTTGTAGCGCACACCGACGACGAGGAGCGCGATGATGCCGCATGTAACGTGGGTGAGGTGCAAGCCGGTGATGCTGAAAAACGATGCCCCGAACAGCCCGGTTCCCCACGGATTCTTAAGCAGCGTCATGCCGTGATCGATGAGTTCCAGCCATTCGCGGATGTGCAGAAAAGCAAAAACAATACCAAGAGCTGCCGTAATCATGGTCCAGCGGAAGGCCGCGCCTTTGTCGCCCGCCCGCGCTGAGCGCAGGCCAATCAGCATGGTCAAACTGCTGGTCAGAAGGATAAACGTCATAATCGCGACGTTGGTGATGCTATGAAACGGTCTGGGCCAGTTGGGAGTGCCGTTGCGCAGGAATCCATAGACGACCAGGCATGCGGCAAACGTCATGGTGTCGGCGATAATGAACAGCCACATCGCAAACTTTTTGGTAGGAATCGAAAATGCCGGTCCCAGGGTCTGGGTGGTCGAGTGTCCTATGGTCAAATCCGCTTGGCTCACGGCGCCTCCTGATTCTTGTTAAGAAGTAGTTCCAAGTCCGTCACAGTTTCATCCACAGCAGCAAAAGAAGGTAAACCCATAGAAGACCCATGAAATGCCAATACCGCGCCGTTGCCACTAGCTGGTTTCTCCGCAGCGCCGATCGGTTCAGTTTGCGAATGACATAAAGAAGGCCGCCCAGTCCGCCGAGCACGTGGAGTGCATGCGTAACCGTCAGCAAATAGAAGAAAGAACTGCTGGGGTTGGTGGCTAGATAAAGCCCTTCCGCCCGCAACTGCGACCACGCCACGTACTGTCCAGCGACAAACAGCAGGCCGAGAAACAACGTAACGTACAACCAACGGGTTGGGTTCTCGACCTGAATCCCTCCACCCATAAACGTAGTGACTCTGCGTCGCGCGACTTCCAGGGTGAGGCTGCTGACAATAAGCACCAGCGTGTTGAAGTAGAGGATGGAAGGCAACGCAAACCCCTGCCAATCGAGCGACGATCCCTTGCGAACGATCAACGCGCTGCTAAATGCCGCAAACATCATGGTGACGGCAAAAAGTACCACCCAAATGGCGGTCGAAGAGGGCGGCGGCGAGTATTCGAGCGCCACGCGCACGTTACCGTCGGATGGACGTAGGTTCCCCCAGTCGCCATTGCCCGACTGCCTCTGGCGAGGCAAACGGCGCGGATCGATTTGCGGCGGTTCATGGACCGTAGTTGCCATAACCAACGACACTCCCCTCAGATACAGCACCCTCTGTGATCTACGTCCGCGACTTATCGTAGCGAGTTATTGCTCGTCGCTTTCCGTCTTTACCTGCTCGGGCGAAGTCTGCATCACGTAATCGCCGACCGAACTCTGGACACCGTATTGATATGGGTCGTGATAAACCACAGGGTGCTTACCGCCGAAATTGTCAAAAGGCGGCGGCGTGGCGGTGCTCCACTCCAATGAAGTGGCTTCCCAAGGGTTATCGTTCGGCGCCAGCTTGCCCCAGAACCGGCTGTGAATCAGGTTGTAGAGGAAGATCAACTGGGCCGCACCGGTGAGCAGCGCAGCGACGGTGATAAACCGATGCACCGGAATAAGCGGTTGCAGGAAGTCATCCACAAATGACGAGTAGCGGCGCACATTTCCGGCCAGTCCGAGGTAATGGAACGGCATAAAAATGCAGTACGCGCCCACGAAGCTTAGCCAGAAGTGAGCCTTGCCGAGCGTCTCGTTCATCATTCGCCCGGTCATCTTGGGAAACCAGAAATAAGTTCCCGCGAAGATGCCGAACATGGCCGCGACACCCATCACCATGTGGAAATGACCCACTACAAAGTAAGTGGCATGGAGCATGATATCGATGGACGGTTGCGCCAGGAAGAAGCCGCTCACGCCTCCAGCGACGAACATCGAAATGAATCCGAGCGAAAACAGCGACGCCGAATTGATGCGCAGCTTGGAGCCGTACAGGCTGAAGACCTGAACCAGAACGACGATGGTGGAGGGGATAGTAATGACCAGCGTTGGGAATGAAAACGCCAGTGAAGAGAAGGGATTCATCCCGCTGACAAACATATGATGCCCGTAGACCATGTAGCTGAGCACGGCGAGAGCTCCCATGGAATAGATCAGGGTGCGATGGCTCAACATCGGTTTACGCATGTTGGTAATCAGGATGTGGGAGACGATGCCGAGACCGGGCACGATGGCGATGTAGACTTCGGGATGTCCGAAAAACCAGAACAGGTGCTGCCACAGCAGGGTCGATCCGCCCGAGTGCGGCTGCACTTGATCGTTGATCACCAGATTCGATGCGACAAAAAAGCTGGTTCCGGCCACATGATCGAGAATGACGAGAATACAAGCCGGCATTAATACCGCGAAGGCCGTCAGGCCCATGCACGAAGTAATGAACCAAGCCCATGCGGTGAGCGGCAGTCGCATCAGGCTCATGCCCTTGACCCGCAGATCAAGCGTGGTGGTGATGAAATTCAATGAGCCCAACAACTGGCCAACGCAAAATAGGCCAATCGAGGTCGCCCAAAGCACCACACCCAAACCCTGCCCGGGACCGGCAACCGAACCCACCGCATTTAGCGGAGCATATTGGGTCCAGCCACCTAGCGTGGGTCCATCGCCGAGGATGAACGACGACATCAGGACCAGGAAAGCCACGAACGTGACCCAGAACGACATCATGTTAAAGTGCGGGAACGGCATGTCTTCCGCTCCCACCTGGATGGGCAGGAAGTAGTTTCCAAAAGCCGCAAACGGGGCCGTCGTGAGCACAAAGAAGACCATGATCGTGCCATGCATGGTCATCAATTGCAGGTAGTACTCCGGCGTCATCACCCCGCCCGGGGCGCCGGTCTTCGAAAGCAATTGGAGGCCGGGGATGGCGGTGTCGTTCCACGCCAAGTGGATTCGCATGAACCAGGACAGGAACATACCGACAAAAGCGGCGACGAGCGCCAAAGCGTAATACTGTTTGCCGATCACCTTATGGTCGAGGCTGAACACGTGCTTCCGGATGAAACTGGTCGGAGGAGCGTGGTGCGCAGCATGCGCCGCTACATCGTGCATATCCTAACCTCAAATGAGATGTCTGTATCCCCGCGCAGCCGCACGGACGGAAACAGCTACTGCATTGCCGTTTCTTTTTTCATCCAGTCGTCGAAGTCCTGCTGCGACAGAACTTCCAAATAGGCCTTCATGTTGTAGTGTCCCAGGCCGCAAAGCTGGGTACAGACGATTTCGTACTTGCCGACCTTCGTCGCCGTGAAATGCAGAGAGACATCCAGTCCGGGAACAAAATCCTGCTGCACCCGCAACTCCCGCACATAAAAAGAATGCCCAACATCTTTCGAGTGCATGAGGAGGTGGATTTCCTTGTTCACGGGAATCGCCATCTCGGCGGCCACGATGTCATCCCTGGCATCGACATCGTGCTCGGGATCGAGGCCATAGTAATTCTGCTGCCCTTCATTAATGAGCTCCGGGTGCGTCGCGCCGAACTTACCATCCGGGCCGGGATAACGGAAATAGAAAGCAAACTGTCCGGCCTGAACCTGGATCGGCATGGCGTCGGCCGCCGGCGGCGTCAGATAGACGTTGGCCCATGCTTTCGCTCCAAAGATGCCGAGGGCCATGACTTCGATACCCACGACCAGGAAGGCCGCAATCACCAAGCCCTTAGCGCCGCCGGGAAAGTTCTTGAGCTTTGCATCCGGCGCGGGGTTGGAGAACTTCCAAATGAAAAACGCCAGTACAAACTGCGCGGCGAGAAAGGAGATTCCAGCTTCCGCCATGGTTTCCGAAAGCTGCTCATCGATCAGCGCCCCGTGCGTCGAGATGTCCTCGGGCGGCGCCCACGTATGCCGCAGGATGGGAATCGCGGAAGCTATCGCAATGATGATGATGGTGATCGCAAAGAACTTCGCCATGGTGCTCGCCCTCAGTTGGTGGTTTCGCTCACGGTGCTCAATTCAAAAGTGGAGACGGCGGAGCACGCGATTCCGCCGCCCATTCTTCAGTAGGCCGTCAGTATGCCGTCGCCTTGAACGTGAAGTTGACATCTTTGGTTTCGTTGCCGGTGATGGTCACGTCGGCCGTTTGCGTGCCGTATTTTTCATGCCAAGCAGTGAGGGTGTACTTGCCGGGGGGCAGGTTCGGCAGTTTAAAGTCCCCGCCCTCTTTGCTTACGTCGTAGTGCGATGTCTTCAACACCGCGAAGTAGCCGTGCATCCAGGGATGGATGTTGCACTTCACTTCGATGAATTCCGCCTTGTCGTACTTTTCTTTGATCGGCGGCGAACCCGGCGGCTGCGACTTGTTCCACTCAATGTTCACCTTGGGAAGCGGGTGAATGTTGTGCGAAGTCTGGTCGTCGTTCAGGATCTCAAACTCCTGGTTGACGTGCATGGGCAACACATGCGGAAGATACTGGCAGCCCTTCTGCGTGTAGGTGATGGCCTGGGTCGGAACCTGTCCTTCGTCGGGAGCGCCGGCAGAAATATAGACTACGACGTTTTCCAGAGCATTATTGGCGCCCGTCACCACCGTCTCAGTAGAAATCGGCGTGGCATGCTGTTTAGCGCAGCTCGGTTCTTTGGACATGTCGATGGCTTTTTGGTGGGCGGGCGTGCCCGTGTAGGTTACCTTGCCACTGACGGTTCCAGCGAACATGAGTGACGAACCGGCAAGCAACGTCAAAAGAGCTATTAGAATTGGCTTCCTGCGCATTCGAGTGTTCCCTCCTTAAGGGTCTTGCTATGAACTTACTGGCCCCCGCCGGGCGCTTTATTGTCGGCTGGGGCGGCTGCGGGAGCTGGGTTCTTATCCACGTACGGAGGAATCACTCCGTGCGCAGACATTAGAACCTCGTTCTCCTTGCCATGGCGGTGGATCTGCAACGTACGCAGGAAATGGACCAGATCCCAGGCGTCGTTCGGCTGAATCACGTCCGCGAAGGACGGCATGGGTGTGCCATCCACGCCGGTCATGAAGATCTTGTAGATGTCCTGGTTGGTGCTGCCGCACTTGAAGCGCGAGTCGTTCTTGCCCAAGGCGAAGTTATAGGGACGAATTGGGTTGTCCTGGCTATCGGTCAGGGTTGAGGCCGACGGACCATCGCCCTCGCCGTGCGGACCGTGACACTTCCAGCATTCGAGCTTCGTAAACAACGCCTTTCCGTGGGCGATGCTATCTATGGTGACAGGGGGTTCGGCTGGAATCTTGATCGGCTCGCCGGCCTTTTCTTTCTCCCAGCGCGGGGAGAAGATCTTGATATAAGCAACCAAGTCGGCGCGCTGCTGCTTCGTAAAAGTGTTCCAGACTGGCATATTGGAATTGACTATGCCACGGACGAGAGTGTTGTAAAGATCTTCATCGGTCGGCAGAGTTCCAGTGAGAGTGGACCTGCACTTGAATGTGGCGAGCGTGAAGTTGCGTGGCTTGGGATCGAGCCAAACCGCGTTCTCGCCGTTGGCATCGCCGTAATCGCCGTGGCAACCGGCACAATACCGCCGGTAGTCGGACTTCGCATTCGCCGCGTGCCCGGTAATATTGTCGATGTGGCTCTCCATGGGCTTGACGACGAGCGACGGCTTCGGGCCTGCATCGGGAGTATCCTGGGCGGAAGCCCCAGAAACGAACCCGGCCAAGAAGAGCAGCCCCATTAGCGCTGCGAACAAAGACGCTCCGATACAACGCATTGGCTTCAAGTTGTTCATGGTCAGCACCCTTTCATTGAAACCAACACTGGCGAATCGATCTCGCCAGCGGGCTACTTGGTGGTCAGAACGCAAAATCAAATCCAAACAACAGTTCGCTGCTGGTCAGGTTTGTGTTAGTAACCGGCGATGCTCCATCCCAATGAAACCAGTTGTACTCGCCATGGTAAGCAAAGCCGGCTCTGCTCGTCATAAACGGGTTGTAGCGGAATCCGGTCGTGTAGGTCGAAATATTGCCAGCATTTGAAGGGCTTCCAGGAGTCGACTGCTGAGACATACGAATCGTTTCGTAGCGGCCGATCAAAATCATCTGTGGACTCACTACATAGTGAGGCTCGAAGAGCACGCCGTTCCAAGTCGGGTTGCGCGAGCCAGCGGGAAGCCCTGGCCCCCCCGGGGTGTTGTTGAGAGTGGCGACACCGTCGATCAAGTCGCCGTAGCCCTGCCCGAACCACGCACTGTCCTCGCCATGTTGGGTGACAACCTGGAGATCCAAATGCTGGCCGAAGTAGAACTGTCCGACAAATCCTTCGCGGCTGTAACCCTTATTTTCGGTTCCAGATCCGGGGATGGGGACGCCGTTGTTAGTGAGCCAACTGGTGGGGGCCTCGCCCGCCATTACGTAAAACCCTAGACGTTGCACGCCGAGTCTCCCAGCATCGAACGCCTGACTGCCGGTGATGAACGTGGAATAGGATTCGGATCCGTACGGCAACTGTGTGGTTCCGTCGTTCGAACTCAGCAGCGCAACCGAGTAGCGGGTGCGGTCGTTATATGAGTGCCCCATTACCTCCACCCCGAGTTGGTTGTCTCCCATCTGCCCGAAAACGTTGCCGTCGTGCAATGGAATGAAGTGATAGAGCTGATAAATACCCCCGTTCCCCGTAAGTGTCAGGATGCGCTTCTCGGAAAGCAAATTGTCGAGCTCAAACTTGCCCAACTTCAAGTTGAGCCACGGACTGCCGTTGATGTTGTCAAGCCGCGCCATCACGGTCTCAAAGTGGAAGGCACCAGTGGAGTCGGAGGAGGGCAGAAGATAGAAGGAGAAATTTTTCTCCAGCGTGCCGGCAGTGTGGAAGTCGAGGCCGCTAAGGTCAAAACCAGAAGAGGAAATCTTCGCTTCGTCAGCACCCAGTCCGTCAACGCCATCCACCTGATTCTTGTTAGTGCTGACCCGGTGCCAGATCGGAGTCATGCGAAACGTGACCGGCCAGTAGGATGGATTCTGCCAGATCGGAGCATCGCGATCGTTCATGAGCTGGTAGCCATTGTCCTTGAACTTCTGCCCGAAGAAGTTAAGCATCGGCCAGCTTTCATGACAAGCCGAGCACCGCAAACCATATTTCCTCGCGAACGCGGGGATTGCGCTCGCCGACTGGCTGGCCCCCAGGATCAGAAAAACTAACGCGAAAGCAGCGGCGAGGATGGATGACATCCGCCGTTGCTCCTGACAGAGATGAGACTGCGCCCACATACGCATGCTGCACTCCTCAGAAAAGCTAACCCAAAGATCTTTCAAAACCGAACTCCCCACAACAAGCACCCACGTCATGCAACCCGGCAAGCGTAAAGCCAGGTGCAAAACTCCAAAGACTTTTTGCTAAATGGTCAATGCCCCACAGGGGGAGGATAGTACTACCGGGCGATCGTGGCTGTAAAGACTTTTTTTACAATTTGTTTACATCCTGCGCCGGCAGACATTATCGAGATGGAAGCCGGAGTGTGGTCTAGTGCGAGTTGACAACGGCCAACGCGCGTATGAGACTCTTGCGACAGGGACACCGGAGCGGTCGTGATCGAGGACAACAGTTTCTGCATAACAGGGCCGAAGGGTCGCGCTGCTCTTCGCGAGGGTGCATTTTTCTCACTTTATCCGCGGTCCGCCGCGCAGATTCTTTTCCTTCTCCTGCTCGTTGCCGCGGCGATCCCTGCGAACGGTCGTGAAAAAGACGTTCTTCAGTACGGCGAGGGTCTGATCGTGAACATTCCGTTGCCGGAACCAGAAGTCGCGCAGGTCGTGGAAGATGTGGTGCAGAACACGATCATTCGCGGGACCAAGGAGTACAACAAAGACGAGTACATCGCGGCGGCGGTTGCCGCCATATCGACGCCGGTGTTTCCGGCATGGAAAGAAGGCGGCAAGGTTTTCTACAAAGTGAGAAAGCAGGCCCTGAATCCGTGGAACTTCAAGGACAGCGCCGATGTGGGAACGCTGGCTGTACGTTACGTGATACAACCGCAGGGCGACAAGAATACGGTTCTGCGCATTGACGCGCTCTTTGTAGAGGATTTCCGGCACACCGTGCATAAGTCGAGCGGCTCGGTGGAAAGCGCGGAGTACAAGGATATCCAGGACCGACTCCAATCGGTTGAGCTCATAAAGCAGGAAACCGCCGAGGCTTTGCGAATCAAACAGGAACGATCGGCTAAAGAGAGTTTCGGCTTGGGTGGCACCGGTGAAAACGCCAGCGAAGGTGGTATTAGCACGAGCCGCGATCAAGAGTTGCTGAGCACTCCGCCACCGATGGGGGCATCCGCCGAAAGCGGCAGTCGCGAAAGCTTGAACGCCAACGCGCAACCGGTCTCCCCGCAACCATCAACTGGGATGCCACCGCAATCCTCGGCGTACGATCCGGCCGGCGAAACCCTGGAACAACACGTTGCCGAGTTGCGCCGGCAGGTGGAGCGGTTGGTTATGAAGCCCGGGGCACCGCTCAAGTCCGCTCCTTTCCATACGGCAAGCACTCTGAAATCCTTGCAGCCGGGCGTCGAAGTTCTCATTCTGATCGCGACGCCCTACTGGTACGGAGTAGAGACCCGCGAGGGGGACCATGGCTGGATGCGACGCGACCAGTTGGAGCAGATGCCATGATCCGTCGGCGTTTGCTGGCCGGTCTTCTGACGGCGGTTGTATTGACGGGCGCGTTTGGCACTGCCTTAGCGCAGGGCGTTCGCGCACAATCGGCGCCGTCCGAGCGCACCTTTCATGAGCCAAAATCCGCCGTGGAAAAAGCACTGAAGGAACTGCAACCGGCGATGAGCGGGCGACTCCCGGCTCTGGAGGGCTTCGCATTGCCTAGCAAGCATCCGTTGGACCGTTATCAGCGGGCGTACTATCAATCTGCCGTGCAGGTGGATTCTACTGCGCCGGGCGAATCGGTGGTGCGAGTGAACACCAAGGTTACGGCATGGTACGCCGATTCGACTCCAGCTCACTCTGGATACCAATTGTTGACTTCAAATGGACGGCTTGAAGCTGATCTTCTGGATCAACTGGCGGATCTTCTGGCTGGTCGATCCAGTTCGGACAGCTCGACCGGGAGTTCGGGCGATCAATCAGTCCAGAGTTCCGGCAAGGATTTTCCTGCCCTGAACCCGCCAACGGCACCGACTGCCCAGCCGGGCAGCAGCGACAAGAGTCGCAAGGAACCGGCCATCTCGGCGCCCGCTCCGCAATTACCCAAAGTGTCGCCGGAAGTTGGGGGCACGTTTTCTCCGTCGCTCAATCAAAGCCCACCGGGTCGTTTTCCGTCGGATGTGAGAAGTTCAGCGCAGCCTCCACCACAAACCGGCTTACAGGCGGAAGCGGCAAGCCTGGAGGATGTGCTCAAGAACCAGGCACATCCGAAGAATCTCGTCGCAGTAAAAAAGTCGGGAACTCCAGTACTAGCGACACCGAGCATCACTGGCAAGACGTTGTTTATGGCGAGCGCTCACGATGAATTTGAAATGCTGGACTTCAATGCGGACTGGGTTCACGTGCGAATTTCGGGCTTGTCGCGGGGATGGGTCTGGCGCACCAGTCTGGAGATGCCGGAGGGCATTTCGGACGTTCCGTTGGTAAACGCGCATGGTGCGCCGGTCGCGGCGGATTTGTTTCAGGTCACGCGGGAAGAAATCGCCCCGTTTCCCGGAGATTGGGAGCCGCTCCGGGGCAGGAACGTGAGAATCATCTCGGTGCAGAAGATCCAGGAAAATGAGGCCAACAGCGGCGCGCAAGCCAAACTGGAATTTGCGAAATCTCTGCTCGACAAGAACTACGCGGACCTGGCGGCAAAGTCACAAGAACTGTCCGGGGTGGTATTGATCTTCGATTCCGTCGATGGCGGCATGATCGCGGCCACCTTTCCGACCGTTCGGCAATGGAAGGCGGGGACATTATCCGACGCAGCCCTTTGGCATCAGTGCTATTTCGATCCGCCGGAAACATTCACTGTTTCCAATCCGCCAGCGGGTCATTAGTAGTTCTTGTTGCGATTGCGCTGACTTCAAGACAGCAGGACTGCTTTCGGCAGATTCGGAGTGATGAGGCCATCACTTGCCGGAAATGACGAAGTTGACCACGCTCGTCTGGCTTCCGGCGACCGTTACCGATTTTTCCCACGTTTTCGGTTCGGCGAAAACCGGACGGGTCACTTTTTTTTGCGACAGCACATCGTAGACATTTTCTTTTCCCGCATAGCTCCATCCCTCATGCCAGGCCACGATCTCATAAGTCCCAGGTGGAACGTCGGTAAATTCAAACCGGCCGCTTTCCTCGGTCACGGCATAGTAGGGATGCGGCGCCACCATCATGTCAGCGTTCATCCAGACATGCCCGCCATTGCACTGTATATGCACCAACCCTGGCGTGGACATGGAACGCGACGTGATCTGGTGTGTAAAAGGAAACGGCAGGTTGAATGTCGCCGCACCTTCCATGTGAACCGTATGCAGCGTCGCGTCGGAGCTTTCCATCTGTAGCGCCGCATTCTGCGGAACCAGCAGAATGTGCGGTACGTACCGGCAATGCAATTGATTCAGATGGCGCCGTTGCTCCGGCAGGTCAAATGCTTTCCCACTGGAGACGTTCTTAAGGTAGACGATGGTGTCGGCTACGCCTCCTTGCGACCCAACGATCAACCGATCCAAACTAACCGTTTTCTTCGAGTCCGGATCGCAGATCTGTGGGTCCTTGGTGACCGGGAACTCCAGCTCTCGGGGCAACGCACCCGACCATTTCACGGTGCCAGAGATCGTCCCACCGTTCGTTACTGACACAACTTGGTACGTCGTCTGAGTCCAGGCGCGTCCGCCCAAAACTGATAACAATGCGAGCACAACTGCCCGTTTCAACCATCTCAGCATTCAATACCTGCCTTGCCAGTCCCCATTCGGTGCTAGTCGCTGGCTCGACTGCAATTGGCCAAGGCGCTAGTCCGACTTAATGTCACACTAGGGCAAAAGGTGTCTGTGTCAAAGATCACCAAGAGTGCGGGACTTTAGTCATGCCGGAATCAGGCCACTTTCACTCAGAACTTCAAGGCCGTGAGTGACATTGCGACATTTCAACAGTCAAGAATTTCCGCTCATGGGCGAATCGCTCATGGAACATCAGGTTTGTGAACACTAAGGATTTAACTGTCTACAGCGATTTAGACGAGAGACCAAAAACGCAGTTTATGTGACTGAAAAGATTGGTCGGGGAGAGAGGATTTGAACCTCCGACCCCCTGGTCCCGAACCAGGTGCTCTACCAGGCTGAGCCACTCCCCGACCGATGGTTGACTGCGGCTGCCAGGGAAGGCGGGCGCAGCGTCAACCTGAACAGTATAACATTCTGCGGACTGGTCTTTGCGCTCGATGGCTTTACATTTGCTGCCTGAACGGCCGCGATTGGCTGGTGAAGCCTCCCGTCTGGCAATGCAGATTCTGTTGACAGCGAGCAGCAGCCTCAGACTGCTACAATCTTCGTCACTACTGTCTTTCATGCATTCTTAAGACGTTTCTATGCTGGCTTTTACTGCCGCAAGACTGTTGACTCCGACCGATGCCGTTGAGCATCCCTTGTTGCTCGTTGAGCAGGGACGCTTTCTCGAAGTTGCGGCGAAGAGCAGCCTCCAGACACCCGCCGGAATTTCCCTGTCCGATTTCGGCGATGGCGTAATCGTGCCAGGCTATGTCGATCTTCACGTTCACGGCGGCGCGGGATTCGACGTCATGGATGACGATGGCAAGGCGTTGCCAGCGATCGAACGACTGCTCGCGCGGCATGGGGTCACGAGTTTTTTCCCGACCACCGTCACCGCTCCGATCGATGCGACGCTGCGCGCACTCGAACGGTTGGCGGACGCAATCGAGGAGAGCCAATCGGGCGGACAACGTACTAATAAGGTAGGCAGCGGGCGAACTCTCGCGCTGGGCATCCATCTTGAGGGGCCATTTATCAGTCATGCGCGGCGCGGCGTGCATCCGCCGGAAGACTTGGTGGCTCCTACGCTGCCTTTGTTCGAGCGGTTCTGGCAGGCGGCGCGCGGGCGCATTTGCATGATGACCATTGCTCCTGAACTGGAGGGCGCGCTCGAGGTCATTGCCGAAGCGGCGCGGCGCGGCGTTTGCGTGAGCCTGGGACACTCAGACGCCGACTTTGCTACGGCTGAACGCGGAATCGCCGCCGGAGCGCGGCACGCTACGCACACATTCAATGCTATGCGTCCGCTGGGTCACAATACGTTAGATCATCGCAATCCCGGCATCTTAGGTGTGGTGCTCACGGATGATCGCGTGAGCGCGGATATCATCGCCGATGGCATTCATCTTGATCCGGCAATCGTGAAGCTGTTCGCTCGCGCCAAAGGGCCGGAGCAAACCGTGCTGATCACCGATGCGATTTCCGCGACCGGAATGCCAGATGGGCGTTACCGGCTTGGATCGTTCGAGGTGGACGTTCGCGAGGGCAAGTGCACGCTGGATGGCAAACTGGCGGGAAGCGTTTTGACGATGGATCGTGCGGTACAAAATCTGGCGCGCTTTGCCGAATGGGACTTGCAACACGCTGTGGCGGCTGCGAGCCGGAATCCGGCGCGGGCGGCGCGAATCGCGAATAAGGGCGTTATTGCGGCGGGCGCCGACGCGGACTTCCTCGTGCTGAGCCCGAAGGGCGAAGTGCTGCGGACTTTTATCGGCGGCGTGGACTGCTTCTCTGCATGAAGGCAACGCACGAAGAATACGAAGGAGAACAGTGGCTGAGACCCGGAAGTTTCCCCATCATCTGATTCGAGAGATCTTCGAGCAGCCTGACGCGTTGCGCAGAACCATTGAACCTCGCGTCTCGCTCGCCGAGGGACGGGTTCGTCTGGACGAAGTTCGCATCTCGCGCGAAGAACTGCGCGCTCTGCGGCGCATCAACATCGTCGCATCGGGAACCAGTCGTCATGCCGGAATGACGGGACAGTTCATGATGCAGGAACTCGCCGGTTTGCCGGTCGACGTGGACTACGCCAGCGAGTTCGAATACCGCAATCCCATGATTGGGCAGGGCGAACTCAGCATCTTCATTACTCAATCGGGAGAAACCGCCGACACGACCGCGGCGCAACGCGAAGCGCGACGCAAAGGATCGCGCACCATCGCGATTTCGAATGTCGAAGGCTCGACGATTGCGCGCGAGGCCGACGGTTTCATCTACACCCACGCGGGTCCGGAAATCAGCATCGCCTCGACCAAGGCATTCACCGCACAGATGGCATGTTTGTTTCTGTTCGCGCTGTACCTGGGCGAGATCAAGGAAAAAGTTTCACCAGAGCTGGCGCGGCGCTACATCGGCGAACTGCTCGCGCTTCCGCAGAAGACCGATGCGATTCTCGCCGCGTCCGATCAAGTCGAAAAGCTCGCCGAGCTTTACTATCGCGTGGACGATTTCATGTTTCTCGGGCGCGCCATTCATTACCCGATCGCGATGGATGGAGCGCTCAAGCTGAAAGAAGTTTCCTACATTCACGCCGAAGGCTATCCCACCGGAGAAGCCAAGCATGGGCCGAATGCGCTGATCGATTTTCGCCTGCCGCTGGTGATGATCGCGACTTGCGATCGCAACGACGCGGGGTCCGTGATCCGGTACGAAAAAAACGTCAGCAACATGGAAGGCTTCAAGAAGCAAGGCGCAACCGTGATTGCGCTGGCGACCGAAGGAGACACGATCATTCCGCAGTTCGCGGATCACACCATTTTTATTCCCGACGCTCCAGAGTTGCTGTCGCCGATTCTTGAGATTGTTCCGCTCCAGCTCTTTGCTTACTACGTAGCCCTAAAGCGCGGTCTCGATGTGGATCGTCCGCGGAATCTGGTGAAGGCGGTCACGCTGGAGTGAGGCGGTCAGCCGTCAGCCACATGACGATGTTCACGCAAAGGATGTCGTTCGGCGGTGGCCCGAGCTGAGGTATGAAGAACTGCATCTATTGCCGAGCTGAGGTTCCCACTGACGTGCCACGGGAACACGTAATCCCGCAGAGTTTCGGCGTGTTCGAGCCGGATCTGACGCTGGGTTGCGTATGTAGTCCATGCAACGGCTACTTGGGAAGCAAACTCGAATGGCCGATGCGGATCGAGAGCATCGAAGGCGCGCGCCGTCTTCAGTTTGGCCATAAAAGGAACGGTTGGAGGCATCGGCACCAAAGGCGTTGTACCGATTGTGGGCGAGGGACATGATTGGAAAGGCGCGAGAACTGCGATTAAAACGGACAAGAACGGCACGCAGAGCACAGTCGTATTGCCGCAAATTGGAGCCAGGCGCACTCCCGAGGAACCGTTCGAGTGGGTACTGGAGAAAGATTTGAATGCTGATTTTGCCGCTCGATATCCAAAGGGCAGCCGGTTTCACATTGTCGGGGGCGATGGGCCAGAACATCAGCAACGCCTCGTCGAAAACCTCAAGGCGGTCTGCCCTACATTCATCTACGGCGGCAGTCTCCAATCTCCGATCACCGAGAACGGCACGGTCATGGTGTCCGTGGACGACTACACCGTGAGCCGAACCGTTGCGAGATGCCTCTGTAAGATCGTGTTCAACTATATGGCGCTCACTTGCGGGGATGTCTTTCCTTTGTCGAGCGAGTTCAATGCTCTGCGTGAGTTCATCCGCAACAATATCGGCGACGCCGCGGGGCGTGTAATCGTGAAGCAGAAGCCCATCATCGCCCAGGGTATCATCACGGGAGAGCGGGGGACCGACGGCCACGTACTGACGATTGAAGGAAGGCCGCGGGATCGCACCCTCACCGTGCAACTCGCTCTGTTCAATAGCATCCCGTACAGGATTCCGATGACTGACCAGTACATCGGGCATGCTTACGTCAAGGGACATCACTTCAGCAACGATACGAATGCAGTGTCAGAGTTACAGGCTAAATTTGCTGGACCTGATTTCGATCCAAGCAAGATCACGTGGTGACGAAGTAGCTTCATCACCACGTCAGAGAGTTGAGAATACTTAATGACGGAAGAAGATGACACCAATCTCGAACTGCAGGCAGCTTCGTACCGAGAGGTCAGCTGAGGAAGTCATTACGATTTACCCCAGGGTCCGGGCTATTCGGAAGCTGTCCTCTGCCGGGTTTGGGTTCCGCATGATCGGGTAAAGTCGTTGCATTCATCTTCTCGGTTCGATGTGGCGACGCGTGGGGGCGGTGCCCGCGCCACGCACACTCCAGCAAAATTCCTCCCAATTGCTTATGATGAGGAAACGCACTTTTTCGTGGGGGCATCGTGGCTCAGACGCTGGAAGAACAAATTACGCACGCTCGTCAAACGCAATCGTCGAACGGAATTGAAGTTCTGGAGACGCGGGAGTGGCTGGATTCGCTCGACTATGTGCTCTCGAAGGGCGGAGCGGAGCGGGCGGGGCGGCTTTTGCAGCAACTGGCGCTTCATGCCCGGCGCGAGGCGGGGATCAACCTGCCGTTTTCGGCGACGACTCCCTACCAGAACACGATTCCTTCGCGGCAGCAGCCGCCGTTTCCAGGCAGCCAGGAAATGGAGCGGCGCATCAAGAGCCTGGTGCGGTGGAATGCCATGGCCATGGTCGTCCGCGCCAACAAGCTTCAGGAAGGCATCGGCGGACACATTTCGACGTTTGCGTCGGCGGCCACGCTCTACGAAGTGGCATTTAATCACTTTTTTCAGGCGTCCACTGAATCGGGCGACCGCGATATCGTCTATTTCCAGGGACACGCCGCACCTGGCATTTATGCCCGCGCCTACCTTGAAGGCCGCATACCCAGGGAGAAGCTGGAGAACTTCCGCCGCGAGTTGAAACCCGGCGGGGGGCTTTCGTCGTATCCGCATCCGTGGCTGATGCCCGATTTCTGGGAGTTTCCGACGGTGTCGATGGGACTCGGGCCGATTCAGGCGATCTATCACGCGCGGTTCATCAAGTATCTGGAAAATCGCGGGCTGAAAACGTCGACCGGCGGCAAGGTCTGGGCGTTCATGGGCGATGGCGAGATGGACGAACCGGAAGCGCTGGGCTCGATCACGCTGGCTTCGCGCGAACGGCTCGACAATCTGATTTTCGTCGTCAACTGCAACCTGCAACGGCTGGACGGACCGGTGCGCGGCAACGGCAAGATCATCCAGGAGCTGGAGGCGATTTTCCGCGGCGCGGGATGGAACGTGATCAAGCTGATCTGGGGCACCGATTGGGATCCGCTGATTCAGGCGGATCGCGATGGGCTGCTGGTGCGGCGCATGGGCGAGATCACGGACGGACAGTATCAGAAATATTTTGTCGAGAGCGGAGCGTACTTCCGGCAGAATTTTTTTGGGACCGACCCTCGGTTACTCAAGATGGTGGAGCATCTTTCGGACGAGCAACTGGCGCGCATGCGGCTGGGCGGTCACGATCCGATTAAGGTTCATGCGGCTTACAGGGCCGCGGTCGATCATGCGGGGTCGCCGACGATCATTCTGGCCAAGACCATCAAGGGCTACGGACTCGGCGAAGCGGGCGAAGGCAAGAACATCACGCACCAGCAGAAAAAGCTGAACGACGATGAGCTGCAAATTTTCCGCTCGCGGTTTGGTATTCCGATTCCGGATGGCGAGCTGCACAATGCTCCGTTTTATCGGCCGGCCGACGACAGTGCGGAAATCAAATACATGCAGGAACGCCGCAAGCAACTGGGCGGTTACATGCCGGTGCGGAGGGTGCGCGCCACGCCGCTGAAGCCGGTTCCGGAAGCGCTGTTTGAAGAATTCTACAAAGGCACCGAAGGGCGCGAAGCTTCGACCACGATGGTGTTCGTGCGCATGTTGTCGAAGCTGCTGCGCGACCCGGAAGTGGGGCGCTTTATCGTGCCGGTGGTTCCGGATGAGGCGCGAACGTTCGGGATGGAGGCGCTGTTCCGGCAGGTCGGCATCTATTCGAGTGTCGGGCAACTGTATGAGCCGGTCGATATGGATACGCTCCTTTATTACAAGGAGGCTAAGGACGGGCAGATTCTGGAGGAAGGGATCACGGAAGCGGGATCGATGTGTTCGTTCATCGCCGCCGGTACGGCGTATGCCAATCACGGCATCAATACGATTCCATTCTTTATTTATTACTCGATGTTTGGATTGCAGCGGATTGGCGACCTGATCTGGGCGGCGGCCGACATGCGCTGCCGTGGCTTCCTCATCGGAGGCACGGCGGGAAGAACGACGCTGGCGGGCGAAGGCTTGCAGCATCAGGACGGACACAGCCATGTGCTGGCGCTTCCGGTGCCGAATCTGCTGGCGTATGATCCGGCGTTTGCGTATGAAATCGCCGTCATCATTCAGGACGGCATCAAGCGCATGTATGTCGAGGGCGAATCGATCTTCTATTATTTGACGGTGGGCAACGAGCCGCTGCCCATGCCGGGAATGCCCAGCCAGCCGGGCATTCGCGAGGGCATTCTTAAAGGCTTGTATCGCTACAAGACTTCCGAAAAGAAAAACGCGAAGCTGCGGGCGCAGTTGCTGGGCAGCGGCGCGATCATGTTTGAGGTGCTCAAGGCGCAGGCGATTCTGGAGAAGGATTACGGCGTTGCGGCGGACGTGTGGAGCGTGACCAGTTACAAGGAACTCTATCGCGACGCGAACGACTGCGCGCGGTGGAACATGCTGCATCCGACGCAGGCAGCGAAAGTGCCGTACGTTACGAAGACGCTCAAGGGCGCATCGGGGCCGTTTATTGCGGCATCGGACTACATGAAAGTGCTGCCCGAGAGCATCGCGCAGTGGATTCCGGGCAAGCTGGTGTCGCTCGGCACGGACGGATTCGGGCGCAGCGAGAATCGCGCATCGCTGCGGGATTTTTTTGAAGTGGACGCCAAGCATATTGTGCTCGCCACGCTGCACGCGCTGGCTGGGGAAAAATCCGGCGACAAGAAGGACGGCGCAGAAGCTGTGAGTGCGAAAGTGCTGGAGAGAGCGATTCGCGATCTCGGCATCGATCCGGAGAAACGCAATCCGGCAACCAGCTAAATTGGATTGTCATCCTGAGCGAAGCGAAGGACCTGTAGTCACGCGAGGCTGGCAAGAAGCAGGTCCTTCGCTTCGCTCAGGATGACAATGTGGAGTTGTGGTTCACGAGTTTGAGGTAAGAAAAAAACGAATGGCAACGGAATTTAAGCTGCCCGAACTGGGCGAGAATATCGCGAGCGGCGACCTAGTGCGCTTGATGATCAAGCCCGGCGCTAGCATCGCCGAAGGCCAGCCCGTGATGGAACTCGAAACCGACAAGGCCGTGATCGAAGTGCCTTCTTCGATCGGCGGCGTCGTGCTCGAGATCAAGGTCAAAGAAGGGCAGAAGGTCAAAGTTGGCGAGGTCATCTTTACGATCGAGGGCGGCGCGGCCGCTCCGGCGGACGAACCGCGCAAGCACGAACCGGTCGAACACATGTCGGGGCAGCAAGGGGCGCGGCTCGCGTTTCAGTTGGCGATGCGGGCCGAGGGCAAAACGGAAGAACAAGCGCTGCCGCCGGATCGGCCGCAGGCCGCTTCGGTAGCGTTCAGCATGCCGGTGCAACTGGGCAAGGTTGCGGGCACGGACCGCGATCCTATTCCGGCGGCGCCGCACGTTCGTCGCCTGGCGCGTGAAATCGGAGTGAATATTCGCAGCGTGGTTGGGAGCGGACCGGGCGGGCGAATCAGCGAAGACGACGTGAAGCAGTACGCCAAGAGTGCGCTGATGCAGGCAGCCGCGGCGGCACAAACTCCGCGCGGAATTTTCGTCGAGCCCGAACTGCCCGACTTCGCCAAGTGGGGCAAGACCGAACGCGTCTCGATGCGCGGAGTGCGCCGCAAAACCGCCGAGCATCTTCGGCAGGCGTGGAACACGATTCCGCACGTTACGCAGCAGGATCGCGCCGACATCACGGAACTGGAACAGTTGCGCGCCAAATTCGCGCCTCGAGCCGAGGAAGCTGGCGGCAAGATGACGGTGACGGCGATCGCGCTGAAAGTGTGCGCTTCTGCGCTGAAAGTCTTTCCCCAGTTCAACGCTTCGATTGATATGGGGAAGGAAGAGATCATCTACAAGCAGTACATCAACATCGGCGTTGCCGTGGACACGGATCGTGGACTGCTGGTGCCGGTGATTCGCGACGTGGACAAGAAAAACATCGTCGAGCTGGCGGCGGAGATGACGCAGCTGTCGAAGAAGGCGCGCGACCGCAAGCTCACTCCCGAGGAGATGGAGGGCGGGACTTTCACCATCACCAATTTGGGCGGGATCGGCGGCACCGGGTTCTCGCCCATCGTGAATCATCCCGAAGTCGCGATTCTGGGCCTTTCGCGTTCGCGGATGGAGCCGGAGTGGGTGAACAACAAATTCGAGCCGCGCTTGATTCTTCCGCTGTCGCTCTCGTACGATCACCGGTTGATCGATGGCGCGGATGCCGCGCGCTTTCTGCGGTGGATCGCGGAGGCGTTTGAGCAGCCGTTCTTGCTGTCGGTGCAGGGATAAGGGCTTTTCACCGCCGAGACGCGGAGAGCGCCGAGTTTTCTTTTTGCTCTTGTTTTTCTCCGCAGCCTCGGCGTCTCTGCGGTAAGAGGCTTTGCGAATTTCGAGGATAGATAAAGAAAAATGGCAAACACTTCGAATCTCCGTGTAGCGGTAATTGGTGGTGGTCCCGGCGGATACGCCGCCGCATTTCTAGCGGCCGACCTGGGCATGAAAGTTACGCTGATCGATCCGGAAGCGAACCCCGGCGGCGTCTGCCTGTATCGCGGCTGCATCCCGTCCAAGGCCCTGCTGCACGTGGCCAAGCTGCTCGAAGAAGCCGAGCAGGCAAAGAACTGGGGCATCGAATTCGGTGAGCCCAAGGTTGACCTCAACAAGCTGCGCGAATGGAAGGCGAGCATCGTCAAGAAGCTGACCGGCGGACTGGGGCAGTTATCCAAGCAGCGCTCGGTCACGTTCGTGTCGGGCAGAGCCGCGTTCGTGAACGCCACCACGTTAAAAGTAACGAAGACTGCGGCCGGTGGCGAAGAGACGCTCACGTTCGACCGCATCGTCATCGCCACCGGATCGCGTCCGACGGTTGTGCCCAGCCTCAAGCTCGACAGTCCGCGCCTCATGGATTCGACGGGCGCGCTCGATCTGCCCGACATCCCGAAAACGCTGCTCGTCATTGGCGGCGGCTACATCGGATTGGAACTGGGATCGGTGTACGCCACGCTCGGCACAAAGGTCACCGTCGTCGAAATGCTGTCGGGCCTGCTGCCCGGCGCCGACCGCGATCTCGTGTTGCCTCTGCACAAGCGTCTGGAAAAACTCTTCTCCGCCATCCTGTTGAATACCACAGTCAAATCGCTCAAGGACGAAAAGACCGGCATTCGCGTGACGCTCGACGGTCCAAACGTAAAGGAGAAAGAGCAGGTGTTCGACCGCGTGCTGATGTCGGTTGGGCGGCGCCCGAATTCCGAGATCCCCGGACTCGACAAAACGAAAGTTAAAGTGAACGCCAAGGGATTTATCGAAATTAACGAGCAGCGGCAGACCGCCGAGCCTACGGTCTACGCCATCGGCGATGTAGCGGGTGAACCGATGCTGGCGCACAAGGCCATGCACGAAGGCCGGTGCGCCGTGGAAGCCATCGCCGGACACAAAGTCGCTTTCGAACCAAACGCAATTCCCGCGGTCGTATTCACCGATCCGGAAATCGCGTGGGCTGGGCTCACCGAAACGCAGGCTAAAGAGCAGGGACGCGAGATCACGGTCGCCAAGTTTCCGTGGGCGGCCTCGGGGCGCGCCATCACGCTCGACCGGCCCGAAGGTCTCACCAAGCTGCTCATCGATCCGAAGACGGAGCGCGTGCTCGGCGTCGGTATCGTGGGCCTGGGTGCGGGCGAACTGATTGCCGAAGGGGTGCTGGCGATCGAAATGTGCGCGCTGGCGGCCGATGTCGGCATGACCATCCATCCGCATCCAACGCTGTCGGAAACCATGATGGAAGCGGCGGAAATTTTCTACGGGCAGGCCACCGACATTTATCGTCCGAAGAAATAAAGGCAGATGCCGAACTCGCTCGGCTGGACCCTTCGACTTCGCTCAGGGCAGACTCGCGAGCGCGCCCGGTCCTACACATGCGACTATTAATACTTCAATGAAAAAATTGGCGCTGTTGGTTCTCGTCGTTTCCCTTTCCTTCCCGGGCCTCATGGCCCAGTCGGTGACGAGCCTATTGAAGGGCGCGACGCAAACTGCCGCGCCCATTGTCGCGTCCGCCGATCCGCTGGGGCGCGATACGCCATCCGGAACCGTGCTGGGATTCCTGCAAGCCGCGCAAGACGGAAATGAAAAGGCCGCCGCCGATTACCTGCAAATGAGCGCCGCGCGCCGCCAGTCGCAGGGCCCTGACATGGCGGGCAAGCTGAAAGTGCTGATGGACAGCGCTTTTGTGGGCAGCTTGCGACGGATCAGCACGCGTCCCGAGGGCAATCTGGAAAACGGCGTCGCCGATCAGCAAACGATCGGATTGTTTTCCAACGGCGACCAGGACGTTCCCGTCATGCTGGTGCGGGTCACCGATCCGAGCGCGGGGAAAATCTGGCTGTTCTCATCGGAGACGCTTAGCAAAGTTTCGGAGTTGTACGACAACGTCGAAGCGCACCAGGTGGAAAACAAACTGCCGCAAAGCCTGGTGCGAAATGTGTTTCTTGGGATGCCGCTCTGGCAGTGGCTGGCGCTGCTGGCGGCGATTCCCGCGGCGCTGGCGATCGGCTGGGCGGTGGTTTTGCTGCTGGCGATTCCGCGGCGGCTTTGGCTTAAGTTCAGAAATCGTCCCAACCTGCATTCCTACAGCCGCATGTCCAAGCCGCTGCTGGTGTTCTTCAGCGCGCTGGCTCACCGCATCATAGTTCACTACATTGGACTGCCGCTGCTGCCGCGTCTTTATTACTACCGGACCATCGGCATTCTCATCAGCATTGGCTTTTTCTGGTTTCTGCTGCGCGTGACCAGCCTGATCATGCAGCGCCTGCGCCTCCATGCCATCAGCGTGGGCCGCGTCGGAACGGGAACCCTGATGGTATTGGCGGAACGGCTGCTCGCGGCGCTGGTGGTAATCGCCGCGATCCTGGCCATCCTCGCGGTTCTGGGCTTCAACCTGACCACGGTGCTCGCCGGCCTGGGCATCGGCGGCATTGCCATCGCTTTCGCCGCGCAGAAGACGCTCGAGAATCTTTTCGGCGGAATTTCCGTTCTAGCCGACGAAGTGATTCGCGTCGGCGATTACTGCCGCTTCGGCGACCGCTCCGGAACGGTGGAAGACATCAGCCTGCGGTCTACACGAGTGCGCACCGACGCGCGCACCGAGCTTTCCATCCCGAATGGCACGCTCGCCACCATGAGCATCGAGAATTTTACGCGGCGCGACAAGATTCAGTTTAGTCCCGCGCTCGCGATCCGATATGAGACCACGGCGGACCAATTGCGCTATCTGCTGGCGGAGATTCGGCGGATGTTGTACGAACACCCGAAAGTCGAAAGTAACAGCGCGGGCATACGCTTCGCCAATTTCGATAGCAGCGCGTTGCGCCTTGAGATCGCGGCCTACGTGCTGACTCGCGACTCCAACGAGTTCATTGCGATTCGCGAAGACCTCTTGCTGCGGATCATGGGGATCGTCGAAAAATCGGGCACCGGTTTCGCTTTCCCGTCGCAGACCTTGTATTTTTCGCGCGATTCCGGTCTCGACAAGGAGAAAACCGCAGCCGCCGAACAACAGGTGCAGCAATGGCGCGACCAACACAAACTGCCCTTCCCGGACTTTGCGGCTGAAGACAAGTCGACCTTTCGCGACTCGATTGCCTATCCTCCGCCGGAATCGGCCGTCGGCGGAAAATCACAGCTGGGTTGAGAGCGGTCCCCTTACTCCGGTAACTTGCGGCTTTCGACGCCGGTTTCTAGCATTTAGGCTATGCCTCATGCTCTGCTGTTATCGCCGGACGACCAAGCTGTCGCCGCAATTACTGGCGTATTAGAAGAGATGTCAGTGACCTGCGAGCGGCCGCTGGACGGAGTCTCCGCGGCCCAAATGCTCAATGCGCAAAGCTTCGACCTGGTTTTGGTCGATTGCGAAAATCTGCCGGCGGCCAAGCTGATCTTTGACGTTTGCCGTAAAGGAAACAACGGCCACAACCCTGTGCCCATCGCCATTGTCGATGGCCGTGTGGGGCTGCCCACTGCCTTTCGCCTGGGTGCGGAACTGATCCTGACCAAGCCGGTTGCGAAAGACCAGGCCCGAAGTACGATCCGCACCGCCGTCAGCCGGGTGCGAAGAGACGCCCCGGCATACGAGAGCGTTTCCGTGCAGCCAGCGAGTGCAGTGAGCGCCGTCGAAGCCAGCGTGGTTAACACGGAAGTGCGCGCGATGGCAGCGGCGGCGGCTTCTTCGCAAGGCTCCGCGCCGGCCGTCACTACGACGATGCATTCCGCTGTGGAGGAAGCCGAAGAAATCGATGCGGCGCCAGCGACGCCGAGTTCGGAAAATGCGTCGGCATCCTTTGGGACATCTGGGACATCGACGTTGTCAGAAGATCCAGTGCTAGCCGAACCGAAGACAGCGGAAGTGGAAGCGGAACCGTCGGAGACACAGCAGAAAATCTTAGAGCCGGCCAAGGCAAAGCTCGCGCAACCGGCGGCAAAATCCAGCGCCGCTTTCGTACCGTCGCATCAACCACGTCCACAGCAAGCGAGCGGCGCGCAGGTCGCATTACTAGCGCTTGTTATGGCCGGTGGCGGATTTTATGGCGCATGGCTGTATCAGCCCGGATTTCGGGCCGCGGTGCAACCGCAGATTGATCGCGTGCTGACGCTGGTGGGGATGGCGCTACCGCCGGCTTCGAAGCCGACGCCCGCAAAACCAACGGCCCGCCCGGTTCCGGTCCAGGTCGCCGCGCCCGCACCGGCACCCGCCTCGACCACTAACGCGAATCCGACGCAATCGACGAACCCGACCGGGGATTCCGCAAAGAATGCAGTGCCCGCTTCGCCAACTGGCGCAGGTAATGGTTCCGCAGCCGGGATCACGCCGCCCTCCGCCGCTGCAGCGGCGCTGCCCGCGACGCCAGGCAAAGTTGTTGCTCCGCCTGCTTCGGGGAACGGGAACACGCCCGCCGCCGCACCCGTTGTCAAACAGCCCGAGGTAGTGAAACCAAGCGCCAGTAAGCCGAGCGTCGGTAAAGCCAACGTCAGTAAGACCAGCGTCACAAAGAAAGATACTGGCGCGACGGCTCCCTCCGACACACCTCTGCCCACGGAGAATGGCGTGATTGTTCTGTCATCCAAGGGTGCGGAAAAACGACTGACTTACAGCATTGCCCCAAGATATCCTGCCGAGGCGCGCGCGGAAGGCGCGGAAGGAACGGTCGTCCTGAAGGCCGTGGTGGATGAGAACGGCAAGGTGAAAGATCTGCGCGTGGTCGAGGGAAACACGACCCTGGCAACCGCTGCCATCCAAGCCGTAAAGCAGTGGCGGTATCAGCCTTTTTTGCGCGACGAAAAGGCCCAGCCCTTTCAGACGGTCGTGATCGTAGATTTTCAGCGACCATAAACAACCCCCCGCTATCCAGCAATTCGGCAAAAGTGGGCGCAACTCGCGACCAAACGGCCGAACCACTCCATGACTCACGTAACTTGCCGGTAACCAGCGCATTCCCTACGATGGGCTTATCATGGGCTACCAAGCTTTACTTTTCTGTTCCGATGAAAAGCTGTTAAAAGTCGTAGGTCAAGTGTTCGGGGACCTGGACTTTACCGTAGAGCCCGTGCACGAGCCGTTCGCAGCCGTCAAAAAGCTGATGGCGCAACATTACGACGCGATCGTGGTCGACAGCGAGAACGAACAGAACGCTTCCCTGCTGTTCAAGAGCGCAAGGAATTCCACCTCCAATCACAGCACTCTGGCCATCGCATTAGTGGAAGGGCAAGCGGGAGTCGCCAAGGCCTACCGCATTGGCGCCAACCTTGTGCTCACCAAACCGATCAACGTCGAGCAAGCCAAGGGAACGATTCGGGTGGCGCGAGGACTCCTGCGAAAAACGTCGGAGGCCGCCGGCGCGACCAGAACGGCCGCGCCCACAACACCCGTGAGTTCGACTCCTATGTTCGGGGGCAGTTCGTTCCAGCCAGCCGGAGGGAACGCAGCCGCGACGGCCTCTTCCTTACATCGTTCGGAGGCTCCTGACTCTAAAACTCCGCTACCCGCGATAACTCTGGAAGGACAGCCAGCGGAGACTGCAAGGGACTCTTTTGCAACGAACGCGCAGAGGGCAATCGCAGACCAGACGACGGTTACTCCGACGGCCGCTACGCCGGACTTGATTACGATCGCGCCGGAAGGGAAGGTAGAAGCGCAGCCGCCCTCTTCCGCGGGCGTCGTTGACCGCGCAGTCGAAAGTCACGGAATCAAGAACGCGGTCCAATACAAGGCGGGAATCAATCCTGCGGCATCCGTCTCGGAACCAGCGCAAAATGCCGCTCCCGCCTTTTCTTCGATCGCGGGATCGGCCGCAGCCCCGGCTCCGGCCAAAGAGGCGCCGGTTGTGATAGCGGAAACCGACGACATTCTCGAAACGGAGCATGCCGCTTCCTCTCGCACCGATTCACTTCTTGACCTCGCTCCAACTCCGGTGCTCAGTTCGGTTCCAACTGGCCATGCACCGTCGTTTGGAGGGTTGAGTGAGCGGAATTCCGGCGGCTCGGGCGTCAACAAGAAAACGCTGATTGTAGCGGCCATTATTCTAGCGCTGGCGGCGCTCGGGTACCTTGTATACGGGATGCTCGGCAAATCAAGCGCCACCGCAGTTCCGCACATCGCAAGCACGTCGCCAGACTTAGCGAACCCCGCTTCAGTCCTACGGCCACAATCTTCCCCGGTTGCGGCGCCTGCGCGAAGCACGCCCGGCGGCGGCCAAACCTCGCCTTCCAAAACCGCGACTGGACAATTGACCGGCAAGACGACCGCTTCGGGCAGTTTGCCGACTGCAGAGGCTGGCGTAGATCGTGAACTGGAAAGCAAGAAGCCGGATTCGGCTCCCTTGCGCGTGAAATCGGAAGCTGCAGAAAACAAAACGCAGGCGCAAGCCGACGAGCCGGCGCCACCGCTTTCCGGCCTGTTGGCCGGTGCAAACGAAAACGCAAACACCTTGAGCGGCGCGGTGTCTTCGGCGCCCTCCAGTCTTCCCGCGCTATCCATTTCGACGGTGAAACTTTCCCAAGGTGTCTCGGAAGGGCTTCTGATCAAGCGGGTACAGCCAAAGTACCCACAAAGCGCGTTCGCAGCTCATATCCAGGGCGCAGTCCAGATCGAAGCCACCATTAATAAAGAGGGCGTCGTCAGCAATCCCAAAGTGTTGCGCGGGGATCGCGCTCTTGCCCAAGCGGCGGTGGAAGCCGTCCGCCAATGGCGATACAAGCCCTACTACCTCGATGGCCAGCCCGTCGAAGTCAAGACCGAGATTACCGTCAAATTCAGAGCGAACTAGCCGCCAGCCGCCAGGTTTCAGCTGTCGGATCTTGGACTCTCCAGGAATGCGCCCACAAGTCTCCCGAGACTAGCGGGTCGCTTGCGAATCGTTCAGGAATGGTGCAACGGCGGAAAACCGATGGCTGGCGGCGGATCGCTAGTTCAACTGCTCGTCCAGGGGCCGTTGCCGTGGACGTCCCGGATGGGCTGTGATGCTGCGGAACTTGTCGTAGAGTGCGTGTAAGTCTTCGCTTAACAGCCGCACGATCTGCACACAGAAATCGCCGTGCTCACGCAAGAATGCCAGAAACTCTTCGCGCGGTATGAAAATTGCCGTGGTCTGGTCGCCGGCTTCGGCGGTGGCCCGGTACTTTTCACCGCTCATGCTCTCACTCAGTCCGAGCATCGTGCCCGGAGTGGCGACCTCCAGAAGCTGTTTTTGGCTGGCACCGGTCGCCAGCAGCAGGCGCACTTCGCCGCTCTCCAACAGGTAAACGCCGGTTGGCGCTGAACCCTCATGGAACAGCGGCACGCCTTTCTGGAACCGATGCACCGGCCGGATTCCGTGCAGGGCCTTGAGTAGATCAGGGCTCAACTTACTCGGCGGAGGCTGCGACGACACCATGTCACCCCTTCCTGTCTTAGAACCAGTCTGCATACATTGGCGAGGTCTGCCTATGATCCAGATCACGTCTTTAAGTGACAATTAGTTCCAGACTGTGGCTTGGAGGGCGTTGCCGTTGAATTGAGAGCGCTGGGCGAAGAGAATATTCTCGCCAGCCGTGCCTGAGAGGCATCGATGCCGCGCGGCTATTGCCGCTCCAGGATCTCGTCGATTGCAGCCCGGTTGCCTTTGTCGATGCTCACAACTTTGTGAACGGGCTTGAACCCGGTCAGGGTGATATCCACGATGTAGTTACCCGGTCCGAGAGCAACGCCAACGGGCGACGTCCTCTCCAGAACCTGCTGGTTGATGGCGACTTGTGCGCCTTTCGGTACGGTGCGAACTACGATGGAACCCAGGTCGGCCGCACTCTCTCCGCCGCGGCCGAACAGCTTGTTGAATCGGCCGAGGGGCCGCATGTCCTCGGTGTTTCCCAGAGCTCGGAGTGCGGGTGCGTACTGGAAATTCTGAGCGGGTGCGAGATCGGCCAGCGTGGCTTCGTCGAGATATCCGCGCTTGCGCAGCAGAACGGTGTGACTTCCTTTTTCCACGGCGAACTGCGCCGGGGTTACTCGCCCCGTGGGCTTGCCGTCGAGGATGACTTCGGCGCCGACGGGTGTGCTGTTCACCACCATCAGCGCATTGACCGGCGACAAATGCAGCATTAGAGACGACTTGTTGCCGGAGGCGACATCGACCGAATGTACGTCCGAAGAATAGCCGGGCTTGCTCACCGATATGATGTGCTTGCCGGGAGTTAAACCCGTCACATTGAACGGCGTAACCCACGAGGGATCATTTTTCCCGTCGACCTGAAACGATGCGCCTTGCGGGCTGGAGTCGATCATCGCCGCGCCCAGAATCACGACTGGCGCCGGCGCGGGAACTGGCTCCCGTGGGGCGTTCTTTGACTTGCGCTTTTCGGCGGGGCGTGCCGCCAGCCTGGATTGCGCTTCTGCGACCTGCGGAGCTGGCTTTCTTGGCGGCGCCAGAGTATGAGCAATGGGCGGTTTTGGACCTGGAGTCGAATCGGGCCCTGCGGCCGTAATCTTCTTCGGAGCCGCGGTCGCGCCATCGTCTTCTGAACGAACGTGAAGCAGCACAGCGATCGCGATAAGCAGGATCAGCCCCATCGCTCCAAGAACCGAAAAAAGAATCAGCCGTGGCGGGACGGTGGCGATTTGCTGGAATGCTCTCTCCGCGATTTCGCGCGGCTGGATTCTTGCCTTGTCTTCGTTCTCCGCCGATCTCCGGGGAAAGACCTGCACCACCGTAGGCGGATCAACGGACTCGGGGACGGACGGCGCAAACACCGGTTCCTTGAGCGGAGGCATCTCGGCCAGGTCGGAAAATCTGGTTCCAGATGAGGCCGCCGCTGCCCCCGACATGACCGGATCGGCGGCGACGCGGGGCGTTGGCCGGACTGTTCCCAGTTCGGCCGGCGACGCCGATAAAACCGGGCCGCGTGGAGCTTGGGTTTCGCTAGCATTCACCTCAAAATCGCTGATGAGTCGCGCACCCGTGTTCGAGTTGTGGTTCGAGCGCGCATCCGAACCACTGACATTTGGGGCCGCGGAAACGCCGGCTCCATTCGCGGCGCCCGCAACCGCCGCAGAAGCTTTGTTCCCGACGGCAGGCCGATCGGACGGCACAGGAGCGGCTGCGCTTGCGCCTGAAGAGACGAACTTGCTGGATGCAGCCGCGCGCGCGGAACTCACGGCGGCACTCGTCGCCAAAGCTGGCTTCTTAGTGTCGGCAGCGGCAGCTTTCTTGCCGCTTTCCTTGCATTGCTCAAGATCCTCCAGCAGTTCGCGCGAGCTCTGGTACCGCTCCGCTGGATCTTTCGCGAGCGCTTTCATGATCAGCTCGCTCAACAACGGATGAATCTTCGCGTTCACCGACAACGGCTTTGCCGGCATCTCAAGTTCAATCTGGTTGACCAGCGCCACGGGATCCGCGCCCTCGAAAGCCTTGCGGCCCACCGCCATCTCATAGAGGATCGCGCCCAGGGTGAACAGATTCGACCGCGGGTCGACCGCTTCCCCGCGAATCTGCTCCGGCGAGCAGTAGCTCAACAGAGGGCCCAGGCCCTTGCCCGACTCCGCTGCAATCAGACTCATGTTGGAGATGCCATAGCCGAGGATCTTGACCAGGCCATCCCACTGCACCATGATCTTGGCCGGCTCCAGCGAACAATGCGTCACACCTTTCGCGGCGGCGTGTTCCAGTCCGGCGCAAACCTGGCGCGTGATGTCGAGCAGATCCCAGATGGAGAAACCTTCGTTGCGCTCCAACATGGTGGCGATGCTGTTGCCTTGGATATACTCCATCGCCGCGCAGAACTGCCCGTCGACCTCGCCCGCTCCATAAAGAGCCACGATGTTCTGGCTGACCAGATCGCGCGTGCTCTCGCCTTCGGCCAGCAGCGTGTCCACGAACGCGTCAGCGCGCTCGCCGAGCGGCTCCAGACTTTGCGTCTTGAGCGCCACGACCTGGTTCGCCTTCAGGTCCATCGCCTTGTAAATCAAGGCGGTTTCGGACTTGGAAAGCTCACTCTGAATTTCGAAACGGCCAAACAACGTCGTCATTAACCATCGCCTCGCGGTGGCAAGCCGCAGAACGCCCTGAGTATGAATTCGGCTAAAAACAGGGGGAGAATCACAGCTAGGATACCGCCTCTAACTACCCAAAGGAGAGTTACGAAAGTACTGAGAAATGGGGTGGAAAGGGATCGGGCCGGGTACAGCGACGGCGAGATCGCGTGTTCGCCTCGGGGTTGTTTGGCGCATCGGAAAGAGGTAGTTTAAAGGTATGGGAAGTCTCAATTCTGACGAACTCGCGCGGCTTAGCCCCGAGGAGCGTCTTGCCCTGATCGGCCAGCTTTGGGACAGTTTGCACGATGCTGAAGTTCCGCTACCGGAAGCACAACAAGTCGAACTGGCGCGGCGGCTGTCCAGTCTCGATCAGGATCGAACCCAATCCGTCACCTGGGAACAGTTGCGCGCTGAGTTAGAGCGACGACGCCCGTAGCGATGCAAGTAATTGACTCCCAAGACCGCGATGCCGGCCCTCGTACCAATCTTGGGCCTCCGCGAGTTCAGCACGCGCAGCTGGCGTGAAACCTTCGGCCGGATCGTCGCCGTCGCTTAGTCTCACATCGGGCAGGCTGATAGCTTCGTCGATCAGTTTCGGGAGTATCCGGTAAATCTGCAGGAGAAGGTCAGTTCTCTATGCTCGATGCAGAATCTACCACCGAACAAAATCGGTTCGCGACTACGGCGAAGCAACCGGCGATTTCCGCATTGTCGGCTACGGTATTCATCTGTCCAATGAAGTTGGTGCATTTCTAGCTTAGTTGACGCGGGCGATGAGCTCAACTCACACGCTAAGGCTGGACCCACGTCGTCGCTAACAGCCCAGGTGCTATCCTTTCCTCGATGCAAATCTCCTACCTCGAATGCACGCGCTGCGGAGAACATCTCTCCGCCGACCGGCCGCAGAATATCTGCCCAAAGGATGGCGGAGTGCTGTACGTCCGCTACGATCTCGCCAGCCTAAAGGGGAAGCTGCGGCGTGAGGATTTATCCGGTCGCGTGGCCAGCATGTGGCGCTATGCCGAAGTTCTCCCAGACACTTCGCCTGTCACGCTTGGTGAGGGATTTACGCCCATGCTCGCCAGCCGCGAATATCCGAGCGTCTATATCAAAGACGAAGGCTTGAATCCAACCGGATCGTTCAAAGCTCGCGGCATGTCGGCTGCTGTGACCATGGCAAGACATTATGGACTGAAGAAGCTGGCTGCTCCTTCCGCCGGAAATGCCGGTGGTGCGCTGGCGGCTTACGCGGCGGCGGCGGGAATCGAAGCGCACATCTTCATGCCGAAAGATGTGCCTCTGGCGAATCGCATGGAATGTGATTACTACGGCGCGCACCTTACGCTGGTTGAGGGATTGATCAGCGATTGTGGCCGCATGGTGGCCGAACGCATTCACAAAGACAGATCCTCTGGAAATAACGACGGATGGTTCGATGTCTCGACGCTCAAGGAGCCGTTCCGCGTCGAGGGCAAGAAGACGATGGGTTACGAGGTTGCCGAACAACTCGGCTGGAGCCTTCCGCAAGGCATCGTCTATCCGACCGGCGGAGGCGTGGGCATGATCGGAATGTGGAAGGCATTTGATGAGATGGAGGAGTTGGGCTGGATCGGGCGTGAGCGCCCGAAGATGATTACTGTGCAGGCGGCTGGCTGCGCGCCGATTGTGAAGGCATGGGAAGCTGGCAAGAGTTCTTCTGAGATGTGGCCAGACGCCGCGACTTTTGCCGCTGGACTGCGGGTGCCGAAGGCGTATGGCGATTATCTGATTCTCGACATTCTGAAGAAGAGTGGCGGAACTGCGGTCGCGGCGACGGACGAAGAAATTCTTGCGGCCACTCGACATTGGGCCAGCGTGGAGGGCGTGTTCGCTGCTCCTGAAGGAGCGGCATCGCTGGTTGCTTATCGGAAGTTGCGCGCCAGCGGGTTCTTCGGCGCGGAAGACAAAGTCGTGCTATTTAATACCGGTTCGGCGTACAAGTATCTCGACATGATCGAGGCGCAGGAGAAAAAAGTGCGGCCAGCGCCGCGTGCTGCACGCGCTATTGGCGGGATCATCGGGCCGTACTAGCGTCGGGTTAGGGTTCGCTTGCTGCTTTACAATTAACTCGTGGGCCTTTTCCGAAATCTCAAGATCACGCTGGAGATGATCAAGTGGGAGCACTCGATCTTTGCGCTTCCGTTTGCGCTCTGCGGAGCCATGCTCGCCGCTGGAGGCTTGCCCGCTTGGCGGCAACTGGCTTGGATCGTTGTGGCCATGGTTTCGGCGCGCTCGGCGGCAATGGCGTTCAATCGGCTGGCCGATGCCTCGATTGACGCGGCTAATCCGCGCACTGCGACTCGCGCTTTGCCGGTTGGACAACTGACGCCAGCGTTTGTAACTGCATTCGTTCTGGTCTCTTGCGGAATTTTTATTTTCGCCGCTTCACAGTTGAACCGCTTGACTCTGATGCTTTCGCCGGTGGCACTGACGGTGATTCTTTTCTATTCGTACACCAAACGATTCACGCGCTGGTCGCATCTGTTTCTTGGATTCGCGCTGGGGATTGCTCCGGCGGCGGCGTGGATTGCGGTGCGCGGGTCGCTCGATCCGCGAATTCTGCTGCTTACTGCCGCAGTCACGTTTTGGGTTGGCGGATTCGACGTGATCTACGCTTGTCAGGATCATGACTACGACCGCAGCCATGGCTTGCATTCCGTGCCGCGCTATCTCGGAATCAAGAATGCGCTGGTCATCGCTCGCTTGTTTCACATCGTGATGCTTGGACTGCTGGTGGCGCTGGTCGTCACTTTTGGGTTAGGTAAGCTCGCGGTTGTGGGAGTGATTGCTGTCGCTGCGCTTTTGCTTTATGAGCACTCGCTGGTGCGGCACGACGATCTTAGCAAGCTGAATGCTGCGTTCTTCACGATGAACGGGGTGATTTCGGTGGTGTTCTTTTGCTTTGTGGCGGGGGATCTGCTGCTGAGGCGCGCTTGAACTTCACCGGTCGGGGTTTTGTGGGGGGGGGGGGGGGGGGGGG
>Ga0302269_1000033_pt1 | contig 67597 bp, 63 predicted proteins | sample III_Bog_E2_2_FD_194560 | JGI IMG/M metagenome (GOLD analysis project Ga0302269, IMG submission 194560) | Peat permafrost microbial communities from Stordalen Mire near Abisko, Sweden - III_Bog_E2_2 | ecosystem: Environmental > Terrestrial > Soil > Wetlands > Peat | place: Sweden: Abisko...
CGGGGCAGGGCGTGCCGCACAGAACGGCGTTTAGCGACTGGTCCCTAACTTCTGAGCGAAATGGTCTGGTTTAACAACAGTTACGTCCGATTTGCTCGTGAGAACGAAGCCGCTGGCGCGGCGGACGCTGCCGCGTGGATGATGTCGGCAGTCATGGTTCTTAGCCTCAGATAAATTGAGGGTCATAAGGAGGCCATCCCTATGACCCATCTACGAAAAATCATGCTGGAAGAGCTCCAGCGACGTCATTACTCAGAGGCTACAACACAACGCTATATCCGCTTGGTGGAAAGATTCGCGCAACACTTCCACTGCTCTCCCGATCGCCTCGGTACGCGACATATTCGGGAATACCAAGCCCAACTCTTCACCGTGCAAAAGCTGTCGCCCGGCTCGGTCACCAACCATCTGTGCGCCCTACGGTTTTTTTACATCCAGACACTAAAAAAGCCGTGGAGCATTGCCGACACTCCCTATCCCAAGAAACGCCACCGTCTACCCACCATTCTCAGTCAGGAAGAAGTGGCCCAACTCATCGATGCGGCTCACACACCATTTCATCGAACTATCCTCATGACCCTCTATGCCACCGGTGTTCGGGACGCGGAGTTGACTCGCTTGAAGGTCAGCGACATTGATAGCCGACGGATGGTGATTCACATCCAGGGCGGCAAGGGTCGCCAAGACCGTGATGTAATGCTCAGTCCCGTTCTGCTCGACGAACTCCGCGCACACTGGCGGCGCTTGCGGAAAAAATCCAGCACCTGGCTGTTTCCCGGTAATCGCTGGCACACCAGTGCTCGGCCCATCGATACCAAGACCCCACGCCACGCCTGCCAGTATGCCGCCCGCCGTGCCGGGATTAAGAAGAAGGTGTATCCCCACCTGCTCCGTCACTGCTTCGCCACGCACCTGCTGGAAGCCGGTGCCGACCTGCACACCATTCAGATCTTACTAGGCCATCACGATCTGAAAGAGACCGCCATCTATCTCCACCTTTCTCAACGTCACTTGCACGCCACCGCCAGCCCGCTGGACGCGCTGGTGTTGAAAGGCAGTTCACCGCAGGAGGAGTAGATGAGTCGGCCACTCTTAGAGGTGGCCGATTTAGTTCGCAGCGCAGGAGCTGCTTTCATCGGGCGCAACCAAGCCTGGATCCGCTGGACCCATATCAAGGTCCTGCTCGCCATCGCGCGCTGTCGCACCGCCGCACTCGGCGGTCACATCGATGAATGCACCCGTTGCGGACATCGTGCCACCATCTCATATAACAGTTGCCGCAATCGCCATTGCCCAAAGTGTCAGACGGGCGCTCGCGAACGCTGGATCGAGGCACGACGGAGCGAACTGCTCCCCTCGCCCTACGTCCATGTCGTGTTTACGCTACCGCCGCAACTGGCTGCGCTGGCCCTGCAAAATAAGAAAGTGATCTATGGTTTGCTGCTTCGTGCTAGCGCAGAAACTCTTCTCGAAGTCGCTCGCAATCCCACACATCTCGGAGCTGAGATCGGCTTTTTCAGTGTGCTCCACACCTGGAACCAGAAGCTCCAGATTCATCCTCATGTCCACTGCGTTGTTCCTGCCGGCGGGCTCTCGCTCGATCACACCCGCTGGATTCGATCTCACCCGCGCTTCTTTCTCCCCATTCCCGTGCTCCGGACGGTGTTTCGCGGCAAGTTCGTCGACGCTCTCAAGTTGGCCTTTCAGCGAGGCCAGCTGCATCTTTCCGGGGATCTGCTGCGACTTGCGCAACCCAAATTCTTCGCCGCCTGGCTGCGACCCCTGTTTCGCAAAAACTGGGTGGTCTATTCCAAGCCACCCTTCGGCGGCCCCGAGTATGTGCTCCAGTATCTCGGTCGCTACACTCACCGTGTCGCCATTTCCAATCATCGACTGGTCTCGTTGGCCAACCGGCAAGTCACCTTTCGTTGGCGCGACTCCGCTCACAACAATGAGCAGAAGCTGATGACCTTAGCGCTCGATGAGTTCCTGCGCCGTTTCCTGTTGCATCTACTTCCCAAGGGCTTCGTTCGTATCCGCCACTTCGGCTTTCTGGCCAACCGCCGACGCTCCACCCTACTGCCGCTGTGCTTCGCTGCCCTGGGTACGGTTCCCATCCAGATCGAACCCGAAACCTCTACTCAAGAATCGGACTCTCTTTGGCGCTGCCCCGAGTGTGGCGGACCAATGGCGGTCGTCGAACGACTTACTGCTGCGCAAATCCAACTCCGTTCTCCACCTCTGTTGGTCACAACTCCGGCATGAAACGGCCCGCCCACAACTCGAAAACTCCGCACGGCTCACCGCGCTCCGCCCCCGTCCGCCCTGCTCCCGGCCTGATCCCTACTTCCCGACCTGTATTCCAGCGTTTTCCACCATCGATTCTCCTTCCTACGCTCTCGACAACCTACACCTCCGCTCCCGTGCCGACTCCCGCCAACTTCAACACCTCTTCCTCACTCCATTCAATTTGCATAAGGCCCGCGTCCGCCGCGCCAGCGGCTTCCTTCTGACGGCTTTTTCGAACGCGACGCCTCACACCTTCTTTCAGCTTTGAGCACTCATCCCGGCGTCACGTCCGAAAAAGCACTAGCGTGACTCGGGAGCCAATGTCAAATCTCAACGAGGGCCGCTACTGATCGCCGTGGACTCGCCACCAGTCCGCACGTTCGAATTCGGCCATCTTCTCGGTTCCATGTTGCGCATACCAGTCTTGCCAGACCGATGCATCGGCGGCCAGGGGTTGGTCGGTGATTTCACGCAAGGCCATGAAGGTCCAGTTGCGCATCTGCGGAGTCGCCTGGGAATCGGCGGCTAGCTCGATGAGTTTGGGAACGATTCGCATACGCTGTTTGCGCATGAAGTTGCCGCAATCGGATACGTTGCAACCCGCGCGATCGCGGACCGCGTCGGATGGGTCGTGGGTAAACGAATTAAAGAGCTGGTCAAGAGCTTCATCGCTGCCTAGATAGCGCATGCCTTCGACGGCCCACTGGCGCACCTGGGGGTTAGGGTCATTCTTGGCGTAATCCACGAGCACGGGATAAATGCGATCGTAGCCCACGCCGCGGCCGGCCAGCATTCCCATGGAAAACACGTAGTAGGCGCGATGCGCGGCATCGGCTTGCGCTTGTGCGATGAGCTGATCCGCCGTGGCTTCAGTTTTCGACACTCCGTTGATTGCCAGATTGAGATCGGCGTTGGCTTGGCGAACCCGCAGGTCGGTCGAGAATTGCGAGCGCCTCTCCAGTTCGTTCATTTGTGCAGTGCGCTGGAGATGGTGCCACACGCCAACATTTTGCTCGAACGCGTCGAGCGCGCGGGCATCATGCTGAATCGCCCGATCCAGCAATTCCTCTGCCTGCGCCTGTTCGGGGAGCGTTTGCAGCTGTTGCAGATCAACGTTCGTGAGCGGCGAGTTGGCCGCTTGCCGCGGGGGAGATTTAGCTGGTGCAGGGACCCTGGATACTCGAGTGGGCTTCCCGTAATCCCGAGAGAGGAAGCGGTAGCCGATGAAACCTGTCCAAGCGAGAAAGAACGCAATCGCCACCGCGATCGCGGCCGGACTATTGCGCCGAAAGGGTGAGAGAGAACCTGATGGAGCTTGTCCGCGTTGCGGCGGCGGACCGTAGTTGCCAAGACCAGCGTCGACAGCGACGTGAGTGTCGAGTTTCAGGCCGGCGAACTTTTCCAGTTGGGCGGCAACCCAACGCGCCTCCTGTCGGTTGTCGATCGCGTCGGCGAGCTTCACCTTCCTCCCATCCCTGGTCAGTAGGCGAAGAGAGTAGGAAGGTTTTGTGCCTGGCTGTTGTGCGTTAGTGACCGGCAAAATCTGAGTTATCTCGGAAAAGGGATATTCACGTGCCCCTCCGATACCGAGCAGAGCCCGACGGAGGACAATCTTACCGTTTTCCACCCGGATGCGGACCGAGACCAGCGTCGCAAGAATAAGTCCGTAGAGCAGCAGCAGGTCAGCCAGTCCGAACACCACGGTGAACAGCAATGGAGCTTTGGAATGTCCGAGGAAATAGACGATGCCCGTCCAGACGGCCGTGAAGACGAATAAAGTCAATACCTGGGATGGGTTGCGAAAGGCTCGGAAATAGAATTCGGCGCTGCCGTCCATCCCTGTAGTGAATGCGACTTTCGCGTTCGCAGGAGCGGGCACGTCGGTAGGATCGGATTGGAAGGCGGGCGGGGCAGTTTCGGCTGGCGCATCGCTCGGAAAGATCGGCGCCGGCTCCGTGGCTGAAGCCGATGATGGTGTCAGGCGGAAAACCGGAACCTCGAAATCATCCGAAAAATTCACGCCGGGAACGTCCGCCTGCGCGTGCAAAAGCCAGAGCACCTGATCGTTCCGATCGTTGTGATTCGACTCGTAGGCGTCGCTCGGGATGCTGAATTCCACCGGGATCGCCGCGTCCCCCACCGGCCCAGACATGACCGATTCTCGCGGCACATTCGCGTCCGCTTGCCAGAGAACGCTCTGGAGAGTGGACCGATTTTTACCCCCGCCGGTGATGACCTGGCGAACACAGGAAAGACTCAAATCGATGCCATGCCTCGCATCGCTGTTGAAGCGCAAATGAATCGACCCCTTCAGCGTGCGGCCGGGAGAAAAAGGCAGCGAGGCGAACTCGAAGTAGGTTTGGCCAAAGCGTTTCCGGCGGATGCTGGCTCGCATGGCCGCGCCCGCCAGGATCACGCCAGCGGCACAGAATACGAGCACGAAAAAGGCCTTGGGATCGGAGTTGCGCCAAAGTTGAGGCAAGGCCGTGAACGCGATTGTGAATGCAATCCCATTCACAAAAATCGCAGCCGACCACAGGCCGAAGGCCCGGTTGCGGTTCTTGCTTTCGGCTCGGCTCGCCGCCCAGTCCTTCCGCCATAGCCACGGAGATTGCGGATTGGACACCTCAACCGCCGCTTGCTCTTTTAATTTGCGGTTGCCGTAAATTCCGGCGTAGATGATCCCGCCGCCAATTAGGGCGAAAATCCCGCCGATCAGCCCTCCCGCCCAGCGATTGCCATGGATGCGGTCGGGATCGCCGAAGAGAAAGGCATTTGCGAAAAACAGTCCAAAGGCCATGAAGATCAAGCCGAAAATAACAGGGAAGACCTGGGCTCCTTTGGATGGCCTTGTCATAGCGGAATTATAGGGTTGGCGAAGAGGAGAAACAGAGCAGGATGGCAACCTCTTTATTACTCAAGTCACGGTCTTTGATTTCTGCCAAGCGTATTAGGCCGCGGCATCGCGTTGACTCACACAAATGCTAAGTCGATCGTTGCAGCCGGCACAAAACAAAAGGGCACAAGCTCGAGCTCGTGCCCCGACCGCGATCCGGAATGTTCGGCGCCGTTACTTCGCCTGTAGCGATTGAATGTACTTGGTGAGGTTCGTTACGCGTTGCTGTACTTCGCCTTCGTGTCCGCTGCTCATACTCCAAAACAGATGCCCCCACACCGGCATATCTTTGGAGCCATGCGCCGGAAGAGAGGACTCTCCGCGAATGGACGCATCGACCTTCAGTCCCGGGTACTTTCCTCCGTTGTTCTTGCTCAGCGCGGAAAGATCCGTGGGAGGCACCTTCAGCGCGCTGGCCGCCGGACCCGCGCCTTTGCCGTCGGTTCCATGGCAAACGGCACAGTAGGTTGTATACATTTCCTTGCCCGATACCGGCGAGGTAGCTTTGGCCGCGACGTGCTTAATAACCTTCTCTGGTTGGGGTTGCGCTTGGTCCTGCGCGGCGAGCGTTAAAGCGCAGCTGCATACGATCAGCGCGATAAACATCGAAATGAGTTTCTTGATCGACATAACATTCTCCTTTGGAGCCAATCTCCGTTTGATCCTGGCAAGATCTGAACACCGGCGGGCATCGCCGCCTTCCGTCTTGCCCCCCGCTATTGCGCCGCGAGTTTCCATGTCTTCCCGTTGCGTGCCAGGGCGAGCGTCGATTTCGCCGGGCCGGCATTGTAGAAGTCTACTTCATACTTGTTGATCAGCGTTTGCCGCTCCCAAAGATTGAAGCTCTTCACCAGCGGTCCGCCCGCGTCAAACACCACGCCCAGCGGATTCGGTTCCCATTTCCAGTTGTAGTCGACGGTCGCGCTGTTCACTCCGACCATGGTTACGCCGGCGACGCCTACGAATTGCCGTTGCGCGAGCGGAACTTCATACAAGAAGGTGCCATCGGCTTCTTTCGTTTTCTTGTAGCCCGGCAGACCGGTGAGCAGGCGTTCTCCTTCGGGAGTAATCGAGACTCCGATCTTGCCCTGCGCCGATTTGGCCAGCTTTACGATCCCGGCCTTTTCCAACAATCGATAATTCGGGTCGCCCGGCTTTTCGTCGGCACTGGGTTTCACCAGTCCGGTGCGGAAGTGGATGACGGCCGGACCTGGTCCCTGCACCGTCGCGGCCACGATCCTATTTGCTTCCTGTGCGCTAAGCGGTGTTTGCCCCTTGGCTTGGAGTACGACGTAGCCGATTAGACCCAGAATCGCCGCGACCAGACACAACATGAGCAGTAGCGGTAAAAACGATGAGCGTTTTTCCATCTCAACTTCGGCTTCAAACATGGCAGTCTCCTTCGTGAACAGCCGGAACCATGAACCACTCTTATTTCTAGTCCGCCGCCTTTACCGAATGCTGTGATGCGCAGCACAATCGATTGTGTTCCCCGCCCCAGGGGGTGCCAGTTCCGGCTGTCCGAACTGGCAAACCTCGCCATGTGCGTGGCCTCACCAACATCGGTGATGTCCGTCACATGGAGGCCATCTCCGATCCTGCATAATCACGTTCATATTTAGTTGCATTCTATTAACTGGATCGTGGAGTTTTCATGGCAAAAGGACGAGTTTCGATCGTCGTTGAGCGCTGCAAAGCCTGCGGTTTCTGTGTGGAATTTTGCCCTTCCCACGTGCTGGCGCTCTCATCCGCTTTTAATTCCAAGGGCTACCACCCCCCCCATGTCGTGCATCCCGAGAAGTGCAGTGGGTGCGACCTGTGCGGGATGTACTGCCCCGACTTCGCCATTTGTGCCAGCAAGGTCGTCGATCCGGCAAAAACTCCGGCAAAAACAACAACAACAAAGACGGCCGGCGCTCCGGAGAAAGAAGGTGCCAAATGAAGGCTGACCCTCAAGGTGTCCTTACCGGCACGCACTTTATGGACGGCGACCACGCCTGCTGCGAAGGCGCGCTGGCGGCCGGTTGCCGTTTCGCCGCCGGATATCCCATCACTCCTTCCACCGAAGTCGTTGAGCGCTTCGCCGCTCGCGTGCCGAAAGTCGGCGGAGCCTTTATCCAGATGGAAGACGAGCTCGCCGCGTCTATCGCCCTGCAAGGTGGTGTGTGGGCGGGAGCCAAGTCGTTTACCGTCACCTCCGGCCCCGGCTTCTCCCTAATGATGGAACACATCGGCTACGCCGCCATGACCGAAACGCCCTGCGTCTTCGTCGATGTGCAGCGCGGCGGCCCGTCCACCGGCCTGCCCACGCTCCCCGCGCAAGCCGACATGATGCAGGCGCGCTGGGGTTCGCATGGAGACTACGAGATCATCGCGCTCTGCCCCAATTCTCCGCAGGAGTGTTTCGACCTCACCATCAAAGCTTTCAACCTGGCCGAAGAATTTCGCGTCCCCGTGATGTTCATGATGGACGAAGTGGTCGGCCACATGACTGAGAAAGTAGTAATTCCTCCCGCCGACCAGATCGAAGTCACGCCGCGAAAACATACCCACAAGTCGTTCGACGAATATCTCCCCTATGGCACCAACGGTGATCTCGTCCCGGAGATGGCGCACGCCGGCGATGGCTACAACTTTCACGTCACCGGCCTGACCCACGATGAACGCGGCTATCCCAACATGACCCTGCCGACGCAGGACAAACTGGTGCGCCGCCTGCAAAACAAGATTCTCAATGCCATTGACCGCATCACCATGACCGAAGAAGAGCAAATCGACGGCGCCGATGTGGTTGTGATTTCCTACGGCATCACCTCCCGAGTGGCCCAACGCGCCATCGAAGCCGCTCGCGAAAAGGGTCTAAAAGTCGGCAAGCTGCGCCTGATCACGGCCTGGCCGTTCCCCGAAAAGAAAATCAAGGACCTCGCCGCGAAGGTAAAAGCCTTCGTCGTTCCCGAACTGAACCTTGGCCAGATGGTGCGCGAAGTGGAGCGAGCCGCTGGTGGCAAGGCGAAAACGTTCCCCGTCTCGCACGCGGGCGGCGGAGTTCACAACCCCGTAGACATTCTCAAAGTAATCGTGGAAGCCAGCCAGGGGGGCAAAAAATGAGCGACAGCCTGAAGAACGATCTCGTCAACATTGATTCTGCGAACGGTGACTCTTGCGGCGCCGATTCCTGCAACGACGATTCGTGTAACGACGAGATCGTCAACCCCGTCGAACAATTCTTGCGCAGTGATCGCGTGCCTCACATCTGGTGCCCCGGATGCGGCATCGGCACCACCGTCAACTCCTTTGCGCGCGCCCTCATCGATTCAAAAATCGATCTGGGATCGCTGGCCCTGGTCTCCGGCATCGGCTGCACCGGTCGCGTGGCCGGCTACGTAAAGCTCGATTCGTTCCATACCACCCACGGACGCGCCATTCCGTTTGCCACCGGCTTGAAGCTCGCGAATCCAAAGCTGAACGTGGTTGTCTATTCCGGTGACGGCGATTTGTCGGCCATCGGCGGCAACCATCTGATCCACGCTGCCCGCCGCAACATCGATCTCAAAGTCATCTGCGTCAACAACCTGATCTACGCCATGACCGGCGGCCAGACCGCGCCCACCACCCCCGATCATTCGACGACCTCGACCAATCCCTACGGCGTATTCGAGCCGTCGTTCAATCTGCCGCACCTGGTCGAAGCCGCCGGCGCAGTATACGTCGCCCGCTGGACCACCTTCCACGTGCGCCAGCTCGCGCGCTCCATCGGCGAGGCGTTTAACAAGAAAGGCTTCTCCTTTATTGAGGTGATTTCGCCCTGCCCCACGCTCTATCAACGCCGCAACAAGATGGGCGACGGCCTCGACGCCATGAAATTCTACAAAGAGAAGAGCAAAGTCCGGAACGGCGCTCCGACCGGGGAAGTCGGCATGACCATGACCGGAGACATCATCGTGGGCAAATTCGTGGACCGCGAACGCCCCGATTACCAAACCATGATGCGAGCCCAATACCACGAGTCCTTGGGCGACACCTACGTGGAACAACCAGATATGGAGCCGGTATGCAGCTAACGGAAATTCGTCTTGCAGGTTTTGGCGGCCAGGGAGTCATTCTCTCGGCCATCGTGCTCGGCAAAGCAGCCTCGATCTTTCAAGGCGCCTATGCCACCATGACGCAGAACTTCGGTCCGGAAGCCCGTGGCGGCGCCTGTAGCGCCCAACTCGTCCTTTCCGAATCGCCCATTCTATATCCGTACGTCACCCACCCCGACATCATGGTGATCCTTTCGCACGAAGCCTATGTGCGCTTCGGCTCCGAAGTGAAAGAGGGTGGCATCCTGATTGTCGAGCAGGATTTGGTGCGCGTTTCCGACGTCAGTAAATCCGTCAAGGTCTACAGCATTCCCGCCACTCGCATCGCCGAGGAACTCGGCAAGCGCATGGTGCTAAATTCCGTGATGGTGGGATTCTTCACCGCCGTTACCCAACTGCTAGAACCCGATGCGGTCCGCAAGGCCGTAGCGGATTCCGTCCCCAAGACCTTCCGCGATCTCAACCTCCAAGCCTTCGAAAAGGGATTCGAATACGGAGCCACCGCGCTAAACACCAACGCGAACCCCTCCGATGCCGTGCTGGCGGCTCAGTACTCGCCGGAGTAAATCTGTAGAAGTCCTCGCGAGAACTAGCTGGGAAACTCTGATTAAGTCCCGGTTTCCCCTGTGCACCCCCCGTGTACCCTGTGGTTTATGCTTTTTGCCGACACCTAATCTCCTGTTGCATTCCTCAACTTTGGCTGTTGCAAGGTTCATCAGTGCATAGCTTTCCCGCAACTCTCTGATTCCACGCACTCATCGTCATTGTTCGCGTCTAAACATTGAAAACACAAGCTTTCGCCTGTTGCGATTGTCATCACAGCGCTGTTGACGATTTCAACGCACCCGTCCGCGCCGCAAAGTTGCTTCCCGTCTATTCGCTTCATTTCATGGGAGATCGTCGCCTGTCTCGCCCCTCCCCGCTCTCCGCGCCACTTTGGCCCGGCGATTGCCTTTAGTAAAGGTGCAAGCGGTTCAGCAAATCAAACGACGAGGTGCCTTATGACAGTCCTACTGGTTCTCTTCACTTTCACGACCTTCTTACTCATCGATCATTTCCGCACCCGCCACGCCGTGCAACCGGTGTTGCAGGTCGCCCCAGCCAAGCATGAAACGACTGCACCGCGTCTTCAGCCCGCCCTGGTTGGCGGCTTCTCGGTGCCGGAGAATCTCCGCTATCACCCCGGTCACACCTGGGCGCTGAGCGAGAGCACCAACCTGGTCCGCGTCGGCATGGATGATTTCGCCTCCAAGCTGACCGGCACAGTCGAGCGCATCACCCTGCCGCAGCGCGGCCAGTGGATTCGCCAGGGCCAGAAAGTCTGCACGATTCATCGCGATGGCGTCGCCGTCGATATGGTTTCGCCGGTGGAAGGCACGGTGTCCGACATCAACCAGGCAGTCGAGAAAGATCCGAAGCTGGCGCTCCGCGACCCCTTCGGCGAAGGCTGGCTGGTAACGGTCAACGCACCCGACCCCAAGACCAGCTTCAAGAACCTGCTCGGCGGCCCGCTCGCCCGCTGGTGGATGGAAGAGTCGGCCAGCCGCCTGCAACGCCGCGTACCGATGCAGATGGCCTTCGCCGGAGCGCTCGCGCAAGACGGCGGAGAAGCGATCAACGACGTAAGCAGCCAGATTCCCGACCAGGAATGGCTGCCGCTGGCGAAAGAATTCTTCCTGTCATAAGCCGTAAGTCATAAGTCCGGCGAGGCCCGAACCACCTCGCCCACCGTCAGACGAGAACCGCAAAAATACCGGCCGCCCGGATTCAACCCTGGGCGGCCGATGCGTTTACATGGAATCGCCATTCAGCACAGTTGACATTCCAAGTTGTAATTGAGAGATAGGAATCTAGAGCGCTCGCGACTTACTACGTTGCACTCTTGTGTTTTCAATATACGTGAAGACCACCCGACACTCCCCGAACTTCCCATTGACACTCGAAGCATCAAAGGGCACTATTTTGGCTGGTATTGAACGGATTGAATAGTCTCCGCGCAAGGAGAATTCGTGCCTTTTTTTGGTCCCCGCCTTTCGACCCAATCCCGGTTGTTTTCCATCGCCGGCATCTTGCTTGCGCTGCTTGCGTGTACTCGGCCCGCTTGGGCACAGGCTGCCTACGTGCGTGTCAATCAAGTTGGCTATGAAACAGGCCAAACGTCGTTTCGCGCGTACCTGATGTCCGCAACGCCAGTAAGTGGCGCGACCTTCAAGGTAGTCAACTCGAACGGCGCCACCGCGTATTCGGGCAAGGTCGGCGCTTTGCTCGGCACCTGGAGTCACAGCAAGACGGAAATCTATGACGTCTACGCCCTGAACTTCCACGTTCCCGGAGGGGACCTTTACACGATCTCGCTAGCCGGACCAGTAGTGGCGACTTCGCCCCGCTTCGCCGTCGACACTCCAGGTGTGCTCTATCCCGGCTTGCTCTTAAACACTCTCTTCTTCTATGAAACCGATCGCGATGGGGCGAACTTTATCGCCAACGCCCTGCGCACCGCGCCCGGACATGTGAAAGACAAAAATGCGGTTGTCTACCTGACGCCTCCACTCGACATCGACGACAATGTCGACAACGTGCCGCCGGCGGCGCCGCTGGTATCGGCGAGCCTGCCCAACATCGATGCCTCCGGCGGTTGGTGGGACGCCGGCGACTACATGAAATATGTCGAAACCGTCAGCTATACCGCGGCGCTGATGCAGATCGGAGTTCGCGACTTTCCCAATCAGATGGGCGCGTCCGCTCCCATGAACCCTGTCGCGCCGCCCGGCTCAGTTTCTTATGCGGGCAGCAGCGGTCCGGGAGCTCCGGCGTCCTCCGACTTCACCGCCGAAGCGCAGTTCGGAGTCAACTGGCTGATGCAGATGTGGGACGAACAAACGCAAACCCTCTACTACCAGCTTGACAACAGTCAGGACTGGGATTATTACGGCGAAGGCGATCCCAGTTCGGCCACGGGCGACTGCGGCGGAACCTACTCCACGCCCTACTGCCTGATCACCGAATACGATATCTGGACCCTGCCCCAGGCCGCCGACAATTATAAGCAACCCGGAGATCCGTCGCCTTGCTACACCTACACGACGTTTTTCATCTGCGATCGTCCCGTGTATCCGGCTGGTCCCGCAGGTTCGCACATCAGTCCGAATCTGGCAGGCCGCCTCGCGGCCGATTTTGCCCTGTGCTATCAGCTCAATCGCTCCACTAACGTGTCTCTGGCGAATCAGTGCCTCAAAAATGCAGAAGACATTTTTGCGCTGGCGGATACCTCGTATCCCGATCCCGCGCCAACGGTAAATTCGGGCAATTGCAGCAATTGTCTGCTGACCATTACTCCATTTGACGGCTATCCCGAGAACGTTTGGGACGATGACATGGAACTGGGCGCAACCGAACTGTATTTTGCGTTGCAATCCGCCGCAGCAAGCAACGAATTACCCCCCGGACTGCCCCACACCAATCCCATGGACTACCTACAGCAGGCGGCGCAATTCGCGAAAAATTACATCGCGAATATCTACGACACCGGAAACACCGACACGCTCAACCTCTACGACGTAAGCGGCCTCGCGCATTTCGAACTGTACCGGGCGCTGGTAATGGCGGGAAATCCCGGCGGCTTGGCCGTTTCCGAAGCGAGCATTCGCAAACAGTTCTTGCGGCAGGTCGGCGACGCGATCCGCCAATCCGGCAAGGATCCCTGGGGCTTCGGCTATCAGTGGCGTTTCGGCGATACCACTTCGCACGGCGCAGGTTTGTCGGTGATGGCCAGCGAAGCGTATTACCTGACTCAGTCCAAGAGCTACGACACCTACGCGCAACGATGGCTGGCGAACATTTTAGGCACGAACTCCTGGGGCTCGTCGTTTATCGTGGGCGACGGCAGCACGTTTCCGAATTGTATCCAGCACCAGGTGGCGAACCTGGCGGGCGCGCTGGATGGGAGTTCCGGCGGCACGCCAGTGCTTTGGGGAGCGGCTACGGAGGGCCCAGCCAACTATGCCTCCACCGGCGCGCTAGAGGGCATGAATCTGTGTCCGGCAAACGGAGTCGACACGTTCCGTATATTCAACGGCAATGCCGGCGCGTTCGATGCATCGCAAGTAGCGGTGTATCGCGACAACACGCAGTCGTACAGCACCACCGAACCCGGGATCGACCTCACCTCGACATCGTTCCTGATGTGGTCCTGGAGAATGGCGCAGCGCCCCAGTTTCTGAAACCAGTGTCAAATACTAGGGAAGCTCTGATTAAGTCCCTGGGGGTCCTCCGTGCACCCCCGTGTACTCTGTGGTGCATGCGTTTTGCCGACACTTAATCAGAGTTTCCCTAGATCAGGATGAGTTCGAGGCCTGCGAATACAGCGCCCAAGCGCTGGCCAAATCCTGAACCACATGGCCGAGGGACTTGTAGACGGTGATCTCGTCGGCCGAGCGGCGTCCAACGATTTCGCCCGCCAACACCTGTCCAATCTCAGCCACGATGTGGTCATCACCGATAAGACCCGCTGCCTTGGCCCGAAGAAACTCCGCGCCTTGGCTTAGAACGCCCTCCCGGCTGTCGGCAATGAATTGCGAGCGGACGACCAGGTCGTTGTCCACCTCCACCGGCCCGGCCAACCCCGATCCGACAAGGTTCAAGTGCGTGCCCGGTCGCACCCATTCGCCCTTCAAGATCGGTTCGGACGCCGTGGTTACCGTACAGACGATGTCGGCCTTTGCGACTGCATCTTTCACGCTTGCAGCGGCGGCCGCTGGCAAGCCAAGTTCCGCTTGCATCCGTTCGGCGAAGGCTCGCGCTCGATCGTGCGACCGTCCCCAAACAACGATGGATTCAATATCTCGCACTTTGCCGATTGCCCGCGCATGGGTCGCGGCCTGTTCGCCATAGCCGAGAAGCGCCAGACGGCGGGCATCCTTGCGCGCCAGGGCGTCGGTGGCTACCGCGCTGGCCGCTGCCGTTCGGATCGCCGTGATCTCACCGGCATGAACAACGCAAACCGGCGCTCCGCTTTCAGGGTCGAACAAGATCACCAAACCTTGGTGCGACTGGATTCCCTTGGCAAAGTTCTCGTGGAACACGCTGATCAATTTGGCGCCGAAAGCACCATGCGCGCCCATGGCGCCCGGCATGACGCCGAAAAGCCTGCCCTCCGACAACGGAATGATTGAACGCAGCAGTTGCTTGGTTTCGCCTCTCGAGAATGCAATCATCGCATTGCGCACGATCGGAATGCACACCTCGTAGGTAAGCCGTCGGGCGACCTCTTCCCGGTCTATGAATCGCATCGGATGCGTCCTCAATTGGTTCGACTATTATTGACTCGACCAATCTGGCGCTTCGAAAACTCTGGTCCAGCCAGTGGAAGTAGGGGCGGTGGGTCAGTTTCACGATGCAACCCACAAGACCCTAAACCACCAAGGGCACGAAGTATCACGAAGGCTTTCGGTCTCAGGCCTTTCCTTCGTGAACCTTCGTGGCCTTGGTGGTTATCGGTTTCGCAGATTGACCCACTACCGAAGAAGGGTATCAGGTCGGTGCAAGTTGTTTCCGCCATTGGCTGCTGGCCGAACGCCTTCCCGGCCTTTGGTTACTTTGGGCAAGACAACGCTATATACCTGATTTCACTAGAAGCGCCCACAACGCGGCTACGACCCTCCGTTTCACTTGAAATTCAGTGCAACCCCTTGCCACCGGAGTAGAATCTGATTAAGTAGAAGCGCGCCCCTCCGGCCAGACTCCTCGCTCGAAGGCGCACTCCCACGTTTCAGGGAGGTACAGATTATGGGCACATCCGGTTCCCGCAGGGTTATCGTCAGATTCTCGTTCGCATTGGCGGCCGTGTTAGGTCTGGCTCTCATGCCAGGTGCAGCGTTCGCCCAGCACGGCGGCGGTGGTGGTGGTGGTCACAGTAGTAGCGGCGGCGGAGGCTCGCATGCCAGTGCCGGGTCTTCCAGCGGCGCCCATCCTTCATCCGGCGGCGGCTATCACGGCGGATCATCCGCAGGAGCGTATCGCGAGGAAGGCCGTTCGTACGGAGGCTATGGCGCATCGCGCGGCCTGACCGGACGCAGCGGAAGCGCCGCAGCTGGCCGTAGTCTTGGTTCGGGTAGTCTTGGCTCGGAAGGAACCCGCTCATCTTATATCAGACCCGCGATCGCCGATGGCCAGTGGCATTCGTTCGGCAGCGCCGGGCGTTCCATTGGCACCTCTGGCTTTGCAGGTGGAGTCCGCGGTGCAAACCTCGGTTTTGCCGGTGGCTTCAGAGGCGGTTGGGGTGGCTACGGTTGGGGTGGAGGCCGTTGGGGTTGGGGAGGCTGGGGGTTTGGCATCGGGCCCTACTGGGGCGGATACTGGGCGTTCGGCTGGAATCCGTGGTTGTACAACCCTTATTGGTACGGCCCTTACGGGTATGGCCCGTCGTTGTACTATGACTACCCGGATTACAGTTATGACTGGAGCGACGATCCGCCGCCCTACCGTCCGGATTCGTACAACTCGCAGGATGCGCCCGACGCGAACCTGAGCCCGAACTATCACTTGGACGGCAGTTCGAACGATAACAATAACAACCGGCAGCTTGATCTCAGCGACGCCAGCGCAGGCAACAGCAACTCAACGCAAGACGCGCCCCCCCAGGAGCCCGAAGCCGCAATGGCTCCGTCGCCCCAGCCTTAGCCAGCGGTGAGGCCGCGGGACGATGGGGACGGGACGTAGTAGTAGAAGTGAGTTGTAAGAGGGAAGTAACCAGCGACCGGGACTGTGAACCGGCCCTTCTTCAGTCGGCGGCCGTCACCCGCCCAATGCGCCGTTTGCTGCCGGAGCGAATCGGCTCGCGAATCTCTTGAATCCGTGACGTGACAATCGGGGTGGCGTAGCCGGGATGATGAAACTCCAGGTGCATGCCGCGACCGATGAAGCGCACCTTAAGCATGGAGCCACCCCAAGTCGATCCCGCAATCGTCACCTGCACCGGGTCCGGACAATATTCCGGATGTCCCGAGATCAGTGCCACGCCCTCGCCCAAAAGCAACGCCGTATAAGAATGGTGCTGAGTTTGAATCTGTAGAACGGTATCTGGGGGCAGACCTTCCAGGAACACGCCTCCCTCGATTTCGGACTGGACGATGTTCCCGTTGACATCGTCGCCGAGGTTTGGATGAGGCATAAACATCGGTTCCCCGCGCATTGACCCCCCGCGCATCCCTTCACTCTACCGAGGTTCGTTCCCGGTCACAACATGAATCTTTAGCGGCAAAACGTACTTTGGTCCATGGCACTCATGGCGATCAGAAGTGATCCTCAACCGGACGTCCCGGATGTTCCAGCGCCCGCGCCTGGATGGCGCGATCCCAGGGGCCACCCTGCCAGTTGTCTTTGACCCGATTCTTATGGATCCACGGCGGCAGCGTCATCAGCAGGCGGCGGCTGAGGGCGTGCAGATAAGGCTCGTAGACGTCGCGAAGTTCCGCCAGCCGATCCGGCGCATCGGCCTTGTCACTATTCACTGCGGTCAGCGTCACGCCGCGCCACGCGAGTTCCGTCTTCAGCCGGTGTCGATCTTCGGCAGGCAACCGGTCGACATCGTGCGGGCTGTATTGCGCATTCACAACCTGGGAAAGATCGACCACGGCGTGCCGCGCCATGGCGAACGTAAGCTTGGCCTGATCTGGGTGAATGCCCTCAACGCCGGTCATGACCAGTGACGTCACGTCGAGCATGACGGTCAGCGCGCTCAACCACGATTGATTGCTGTGCTGCGAGCGGAAGAACGACAGCACGGGATAGGAAATTTGGCTGGTCAGCAGGTCGGCGCACCAGCGCTCCCAGTCGCGAAATATATCGTCGAGCACCGTTTGATCGGGAAAGCAGCCCAGCCGGCCCAGAAACTCGGTCGCGCTCGGCGGCGATCCGGCGCGAGCGTCGAGCAGGGAAATTTCAACCTCGCGCGCGGCGAACGAATTGTAGATAACTGGCAGATATCCAATGACGACGCCGAGAAACGCGAAGCCCATGCCCGCTTCCATCACGGCCAGAGCGCGAGCGGCGGCGTTGTTGGGGGTGATGTCTCCGTATCCCAGCGTGAAAAAAGTCTCGCCGCTCAGGTAGATCACTTTTCCAAACGTGATCCTTTCATTGACGAGCGTCAGGTGTTCGCCCAGTCCGAACTGTACGCAGGCGAATCCAAGAATCAGGCCAAGCGCCCAAAAGCCCATCAGCACGATCAGCGACAGCGGCCCAAAGTACGCGAGAAACCCCTCGCGCCGGTTCGCCGACTTGATATGCCGTCCCACCCGCGTCCAGAAGCCCCAGGTGTTTTTGTAGAACAAGGATGCGATGCGGAAATGCCGCTTAATGCGCCGCGGCAAAACCACCGTCTCAAACGCATCCATCAGGATGACAAAGATCAGAACAATGCCGGCAATCGATGCCCACAAATGCATAGGAGATGGTCAATCAGATGACGCGGGAATGGTAGCAGATTCAAAACCGGCGCGCGAAGATACGGCCGGGGTCTAAATGACGGTGAAGCGCCCCAGTCTTGCCGATAGCGGCTGGCAACCTCAAACTCTAGTTCTTGACTTCCCAAACACTCAGGTGGGCATGCGCCAACTTGGCCTTGCCTTCTTCCTCGGTGAGAGCCGTCAACTTGCTGTTGAGTTCTTTCTTGCCCATCCGCACATGCTGCTGCAGGTAGTAGGTCTTGCCCGCTTCCACCTCTAGCTGCAAAACGCTGTAATTGTCCGTGGAGGAGCAAAAATAGTGCGCCCCCGGTTGAAGCGCAAAGTAGAAATAGTTGTTGCCGCGATTCACGCCCTTCCACCCGCCGTCGACGGCCAACTTACTTTGGAACCTATGCCCCATCATCGTCGGCCGGAGAACGTAGACCAGCGCCTTGTCCGCCGAGGGCTCTGGGGTCGGATGATCGCCCTTGTCGGTACGAGTCTCGTAGTCGACTTCGTCGGCCTTGGTGCCGCAAGCCTTCAGTTCCAAATCGTACGCGGTCGGCGGGTGCGAATCGTCTTGACCAGCGGGAAGGGCAAAAATAAAAAGCGGCGATGCCAGCAAGAGACCAACACTCGCCACCAGAACTCTTCGAAGCGATACCATCCGGCAGCCTCCTTCCGCACTCCGTTACGGCGTCGCGTGCGCAACGTCCAGCGCCTTGCGCACCGCCTGCAATTCTTTCAGCAACCCGCGCAGGTTGCGCGTATCCAGCGCATTCGCGCCGTCGCTTTTCGCCTCATTGGGATTGTCGTGTACTTCCATGAACACGCCATCCACGCCCGCCGCCACCGCCGCCCGCGACAACACAGGGATAAACTCCGGCTGCCCTCCGCTCACCGCAGGCTCGTCTTCATCGCCACGTGATGCCGAGGGCAATTGCACCGAATGCGTCGCATCAAACACCACGGGCGCGAACTTGCGCATGATGGCCAGCGACCGCATGTCCACGACCAGATTGTTGTAGCCAAAACTCGATCCGCGCTCGGTCACAAACACCTGACTGTTCCCGGCATCGCGGCACTTAGCTACGGCATGCTTCATATCCCACGGCGAGACGAACTGCCCCTTCTTGATGTTCACCGGACGCCCGCTCAACGCCGCCGCCACGATCAGATCGGTCTGACGGCAAAGAAATGCCGGAATCTGCAGCACGTCCACGACTTCGGCCACTGCGGCGACGTCGGCGACCTGGTGCACGTCAGTCAGCACCGGAACGTGCACTTCCTCTTTGACTTTTTTCAGAATGCGCAGGCCTTCCTTCATCCCCGGCCCACGATAGCTCCGGATCGACGTGCGGTTCGCCTTGTCGTAGGAAGCTTTGAAAATGAACGGGACATTCAGCGAACGCACCACGCCCTTGATGATCTCCGCCATGCGCAGCGCGTGTTCTTCACTCTCAATGACGCACGGCCCCGCAATCAGGAACAGATCTCCCGTGCCCACGCGAACGTTATCGATTTGGAAAGATAAGGTCAAAGTCGTTTACCGCAGAGACGCCGAGAACGCTGAGAAAAATCCTACAAAGACTTGTCATCCTGAGCGAAGTGAAGGACCTGTTTTTCTCGGCGCTCTTTTGCGTCTCGGCGGTGATTACCTTCGTCCCATTTTCTCCGGCCGCAAAAACATCTCCACCTCGGCCGCGTTCTTACGCTCTTTCTTTTCTTGCCCGTGTGCGTACGACGCGCCGACAAACGCCTTAAACAGCGGATGCGGCTCCAGCGGCTTCGACTTGAACTCCGGATGAAACTGGCATCCGATGAAATAAGGATGACCCGGAATCTCCACCATCTCCACGTACGTCCCGTCCGGAGTCGAGCCGGAAATCCGCAGCCCGTTGGCTACCATCGTCTCTTCGTACTCGCGGTTGAACTCGTAGCGGTGGCGATGCCGTTCGCTGATTTCGGTCTGGCCATAGACTTGGTACGCCAGCGTTCCCGCCTCGATCTTGCACGGCCATGCGCCCAGCCGCATCGTGCCGCCCAGTTCTTCCACGCCCCGCAACTCGCGCAGCTTGTAGATCACGCGATGCGGAGTCGCCGGATCGAACTCGCTGGAGTTGGCGTCCGCCAACCCGCAGACGTTGCGCGCATATTCAATGCACGCTGTCTGCATTCCCAGACAGATTCCGAAGTACGGCACCTGCTTCTCTCTCGCGTATTGAATCGCCCGCAACATGCCTTCGATCCCGCGCTTGCCGAATCCGCCGGGCACCAGCAATCCGTCGTACTCTTCCAATTGCGCCTCATAACTTTTGTCGGTTTTGTCCGCCGCTTCCAGACCCTCGGCCTCGATCCAATTCACTTCCAGCTTCAGGTTGTGCGCCAGCGCGCCGTGGACCAGCGCCTCTTTCAGCGATTTATAGCTGTCTTCATATTCCACGTACTTTCCGACGATGCCGATCCGCACCACATCTTTCGGGTTGTAAACGCGGTGCACCAGATCCTCCCACTTCGAAAGATCGCGGTCTTTCGCTTCCAGTTTCAGTCGCCGCAGCACCAGCGTATCCACTTCTTCATGCGCGAATACGATCGGCACTTCGTAGATGGAGGCAACGTCCTTCGCCGTAATCACCGCTTCCTCCTCGACGTTGCAGAACAGCGCAATCTTCGACTTGATGTCTTTCGACAAAAAGCGGTCCGTCCGGCACAGCAAAATGTCCGGCTGAATTCCCACGCTGAGCAGTTCCTTGACGGAGTGCTGCGTTGGCTTGGTCTTTAACTCCTGCGCGGCTGCAATAAACGGCACCAGCGTGACATGCACAAACAAAGTGTTATCGCGGCCCAGTTCCTGCCGCATCTGCCGGATCGCTTCGATAAACGGCAGCGATTCGATGTCGCCCACCGTGCCGCCAATTTCGACGATCGCCACGTCCACATCCTGCGCGACTTTCTTCGCCGCCGCCTTAATCTCGTTGGTTACGTGCGGAATCACCTGCACCGTTTTGCCGAGGTAGTCGCCACGCCGCTCCTTGGCGATGATCTGCTCGTAGAGGCGCCCGGTCGTCCAGTTGTTGTCGCGGGAAAGTTTGGCGTGGGTGAAGCGCTCGTAGTGGCCGAGATCGAGATCGGTTTCCGCCCCGTCGTCGGTGACGAAAACTTCGCCATGCTGAAACGGAGACATCGTCCCCGGATCCACGTTCAGGTACGGGTCGAACTTCATCAGGTTGACTTTGAGACCGCGGCTTTCCAGCAGGCAACCAATCGACGCCGCCGCCAGTCCCTTGCCTAATGAAGACACCACACCGCCGGTTACAAAAATGTACTTGGCCGACATCGCTTCCTCGCTCTAATTGTTTTTGGAAAATTGTGCGGGCTGGGGTGCACGATCAATTATGGCAGAAGTCTTTCGCGAAGGGAATGTGGAAAAACTAGCCCAGTTGTCAGCTTTGAGCCGTCAGTTCGATCATTGTGTCGAATTCGATTGAACTCTGCGGCTCGAATTTTGAAGGAACGCCAGAGGATTGCTATAATTCGAAGGTTGCATACGTCCCAGCGCATCGGCTGATTTGCTTCACGGCATCCCGCCCAGTGCAGGCACCCAGTGCCCGGCCGAATTGGCCGGCGGTCGGTGTGCGGACAGCGCTCTTTGCGCAGTGGCCAGGTAGCTCAGGTGGTAGAGCGCAGCCCTGAAAAGGCTGGCGTCGGGGGTTCAACTCCCTCCCTGGCCACCATCATTCCAAAGAACGTAGCGGCAATCTTCACGCCTGCGTCATCGATTCTCACTCCTCTTTCTTCTTGCCCGTGCTGGCGGAATCCGTCTTCCCGCCCGCCGGCGCCGCTTCGTCGCGCTCCGTATTGATGTACTGCACGATGATTGAAACCCGCCGGTTCGATGCGTCCATCGCGTCCGTGGGATTGCGCAGCCGCTGATCCGCGAAACCCCGCACTTGCGACACCTGATCGCCGCGCAATCCCGCCGACTGCATCAATCGCCGCGCCGCGTTCGCCCGGTCCGACGACAGTTCCCAGTTGCTGTAGTTGCTCTTGCCGGAAAAAGCTTTGGCGTCCGTGTGGCCCTCTACCGAAATGCGGTTCGGAACCTTTCCCAGCTCCGTCGCCAGAAGCGAGAGCATTTCCTTCCCGCTGCTGTTCAGCGCCGAACTCCCGCTGTCGAAGAACGTCCCTTTCTCAGATTCCAGCAGCTCGATCCTCAACCCTTCCGCCGTCACCGTCATCTCGATATTCTTCTTCAGCGTATCCAGGTCGGTCATCTTCTGGATGCTGCTCTGTAATTCCGCTTTCAGTTTTCCCATGTCCTGCTTGTTGAGCAGAAGATTCTCGCCCGATCCCGCCAGCCCCGTTCCCGTCCTCTTCGAACTCCCACTCGGATCCCGGAAGTATCCGCCCACCGCTTCCTGCACCTTCACGCTGCTGCTCAACAGCCACAACACGATGAACAGCGCCATCATGGCCGTAACGAAGTCGGCGTAAGCCACCTTCCACGCCCCGCCGTGATGGCCGCCATGGCCGCCCTTTTTCTTGATGATGATGATCGGTGGTGTCGGCATGACCGTCTTTATCCCGCCGCCGCGCCCGCTGCCGTAGTGCCCGAAGAAGTGTCTGCCGAAGACTCTGCTGGAGTCTCCGCCGCCGGTGCGTCTTTCGCGCCTCGGCAAGCTGCTTCCACCACCGCAAACGAAGGACGCACATGCCCCGGCACCGTCCGCCGCCCAATCTCAACCGCCATGATCGGCGCCACGCCTTTCAGAAACGCGATCATCGTGACCCGCAACACCATCAGAAACGCGTGTTCCTCTTCCGCCATCTTTCCCATGCGCGCCGCCAGCGGCCCCACCAGTCCGTAACACAAAAGAATCCCCAGAAACGTCCCCACCAATGCCGCCGCAACTTTTTTCCCAATCTCCTCCGGAGGCCCGCCCAGCGCGCCCATCGTGATCACCACTCCCAGCACCGCCGCCACAATCCCCAGCCCCGGCAGCGAGTCCGCCATCGTCGTCAACCCCGAGACCGGATCGCTCGCCTCGCGATGATGCACTTCCATGTCCGCGTCCAGCATCTGATCCAGATCGAATACCTCCACGCCCCCGCTCACCGCCATCCGCATCGTGTCGCAAACGAAAGCCACCGCGTGGTGATCCTTCACGAAATCCTTGTACTTGGTGAGCAACGGACTCTTCTCCGGCTCTTCAATATCCGACTCCAGCGCCACCAGCCCTTCCTTGCGCGCTTTCTGCAGCAGTTCATACATCATCTTCAGCGATTCCACATACCGCTGCGTGCCGTATTTCGACGACCCAAACACTCCTATCACTCCGCTGATCATCTGCTTCAGCGTGTGCACCGGATTCGAAATCAGCACCGTCCCCAGCGCCGCCCCGCCAATAATGATCAACTCCGCCGGCTGCAGCAGCACTTTCATGTTGCCGTGCTCCATCAGATAGCCGGCCACGATGCAGCCGAACACCACCACGATCCCTATGATCGAAAACATGGAACCCTCATCCTCGCAACCGTCCGGATTCGCCGACCCCATTCGCCGCCGCCTTCGCCGTCCGGCTCGACGGCGAAGGTTTCATTTCCCGTAGCAGCGATTCCAGGTCGCGTCCCGCCGTCGCCACCGCATACGACACCTCGGCTTCCACCAAAAACTTGTCGCCCCACCACGAAACCTCCGAGTGATGCAGCAGGTTCCACAATCCTTCCGCCGTCATCGCCACCATCATCGGACTCGCCGAACTCAGCACCGCCACAAACTCGCCCTCGCCCCAGCATCCCAAAAAACTCTCCGCGTCCAGCCGGTGGCGCAGCGTCTGTGCTGCCGTTCGCAGAAACGGAACCACCGACTGCGACCCGTGTTTGACTCGAAATTCCTCCAGCCCCGGCAACCGGATCCGCAACAGCCCGAACCCCGTATGCGATTCCTCCATCCCCGCCATGCATTCCGCCAGCACCGCCCGCGTCAAACGCCGCGAAGGAATCCCCGTCACCGCATCCAGACATCCGTACATCGGAGCCGCTTCCTCGCGGTACGCAAACGCCGCATAAAACAGCACCGCCACCCCCGCCATCGCATCGCCTACATCCAGAATCGCTCGCGTCCGGATCTTCACCGCCGAACGGTGTCCGTTCTTGTGCAGGTACGAAGCGATGCACTGCTGCGCCTTGCGCTGACTCAGCGTCATCGCCACCGGACAACGCTCGCCACTCAGGCTGTTCCCCTGTCGGTTGCACGCCTGCACCACTTCTTCCAGTCCATGTCCCACCACTTCGTGCGCCAGATATCCCGTAAGCTGCTCCGCCCCATGATTCCAAAACCGGATCCGCAGTTCCCGATCCACCACATAAACCCCCACCGGCAAATCCTCCAGCACATGCCGAAACAACTGCGGATCATCGATCAGGTTAGAAGACAGAAGGTTAGAAGACATAAAGGTTCGGAGACATAGCCGCCCGCGCCGCCTTCTACCTTCATCGGCAGTCAAGGCGGGAACTTCAGGGCTGAACCAAAATTCCTAGGGAGAGCTGACGCTGCAAAAGCAAGAAATGAGTTGAGGGCGCGGCTCGATTCAGGGTTCTTAGAACAGTCAGAGTACGATCAGGTCAACCGGGCTTGGACTTGCTACTACATCAACACATCGAGCAACGGTAGTTGCGTACCGAAACCGTATCGTCCACAGACTCCGGCCTTCGCCCCCCACCTACGAGGTCTTCTGGCTAGACTGGCACTGGAACTGCAAAATGCTCACTTTCCCGCACGACAGCGCCATCGTCTCAAACACGCGCTCGAACCGGAACGCCGGTTTCTGATAAGGTCTTCGGCCCGGCTTTGGTTACGACGCATTGAGCCGGAGGACGCAATTGACACGTCCGAATGGTGTCAACACGAATTACGCGTATGACTCTGTGTCGCACCTGCTGAGCGTGCTGCATCAAGTAGGATCGACGACGCTCGACGGAGCCGGCTACGGCTATGACTTTGCCGGCAACCGAACCAGTAAGACCAATTATCTCAACGGGATCACGTCGAATTACGGCTACGACGCGATTTACGAGTTGCAGCAGGTAACCCAGTCGAATGTTACTACCGAGAGCTACAGCTACGACGCGGTAGGGAATAGGCTGAGTTCGTTGGGGATGAGTCCGTACAGCTACAACCCGTCGAACGAGCTGACCTCGACTCCAAGCGGCAGCTACACGTATGACGCAAACGGCAATACCCTCACCGACGCCTCCGGCAAACAATACACCTGGGACTTCGAAAACAGGCTAGTGCAAGCGGTGATACCGGGCACGGGTACCACGACCTTCCGCTACGATCCGTTTGGCAGGCGCATTCAGAAATCAGGGCCACTCGGCGCAACGAACTACCTCTATGACGGTGCTACCCCGCTCGAAGAAGTGGATAACGCCGGCAACGTGTTGGCGAGGTACACGCAGAGTGGTCTGATTGATGAGTCGCTGGGAATGCTTCGCAGTGGAGTGACATCGTATTACCAAGCTGATGGTTTGGGTTCGACAAGTTCCTTGAGCAATTCAGCGGGAACCCTCGCGAACACGTACACGTACGACTCGTTCGGCAAGCTCACGGCTTCGACCGGAACGCTCCTCAATCCGTTCCAGTACACCGGACGGGAGTTCGATCTGGAGACCGGAATCTACGAGTACCGGGCGCGCTATTACGACCAGAACGTCGGTAGGTTCATCAGCGAAGACCCGATCGCTTTCCGCGGAGGTGTGAATTTCTACCGCTACGTTTTGAATAACCCCGTCATCAACGTCGATCCCCCTGGACTAGGCCCTAGTGGCTGGGGGAACAAGAGCTGGACATGGACCACCAGGGCGAACTGCTTTATCAGCTACTACGCTTGCCTGGCGCATATTGCGGAAACCCGGCAGAGCTTGGACCAAATGACCGACGACGCGGTTGCGAACACTTCTGACGCAACGGGTAGCGAAGGAGGGTACAGCAATCAAAGGCTCAAGTGCGGCCTCAATCAAGACCAGAACTGCAAAGACGCCCTGACTCGATGCACCAAGCTGGCTCTCACTAATCCGTTTCCACCACCTTGGTGGCTGAAGTGGTTAATAGGTATGGGCGGCAAGTAGGAGTGAGGAGTCTATGCTGCGAAGAATATTGCTGGTTGTGATGGCGGCGGTTACTAGTTTTGCATTGACCGCCTGCAGCGGTTACATTTTGTACACAATTTCAGAGGGGCGGAGCGAAGGGCATCTCTCGCTGATGATTCGCTTCATCTTCAATCCAGCAATCGCGGTGCTGGTCGGAGTTGTTGTCGGCCTCCTGAGCAGAGACCATCCCGTCTTGACGACAATAGTTGGCCTTGCACCGTGGGTTCTAATGTTGCACGGTTCGGGGAGTGGAGGGACGGTCTGGGGCAACCTTGCCTGGATAGGCTCGATTCTTGTTTACCTGATACTTGCAGCGGGTTCGGCAGCGTTGGCTTGGCGACTCCGACACGGGCGTGAGGCTGGCAAAAGCGCGAAGGTAAGCATGGGCGTGACACACTCATGAGGGGTAACTGGGATTGGAATATCATCCCAGAAGACAAGGCCGAGTGGATCATTTTTTCCGTCGCACTTTTGATCGTTTTGGGAGCCGCCCTTTGGATATTCCGGTGACGGCTTTAGGGCCGGGTGGGTGTTTTTTTTAAGCTGCTGAGGGGGACGAGCCGCACCGCGAAGGTGCGGCTCGTGCTGTTAGGGGTTAGGAAGCCGAGACGAGGGCGAACTGGGTAAGCAGGCGCTCCATCTTGGCGATGAGGGTGTCCCGGCGAGGACCGGGGTTAAGCCGGTCGGCACGGTAGCCCAGCAGGTCGAGTTGGCGGCGGATGCCGTAAAGCCGTTGTTGCTTGGTCATCGGGTGATGCCTCCTTTCGGTGAAATGTCTTTCTACCTATGGGTCCGGTAAGCGGCAGCACTGGGGTGAGTTGGCGATCCGCGCCGTGATGGTGACTGGCAGGGGTGTTCTGGGGATGCTGGCGGGGTCGGTTTGGAGGGTTGCTGTGCGGGATCGGGGGGAGGGTCAAAAGCGCGCTGCCTACGGCATCGGGAGTGAGGGGTGACACGTCACCCCGGAACGGGTGCTGCGCAGCAACCTGCGGTTGCTGGCGGTGAACCTGTTGAAAGCAGAGCAGCTAAGAGAAAAATCCCCCGCGCCGGTTGCTGCCGAGCAACCGCAGGTTAACGAACGTGAACTTGTTGATTCCTTTAGGCGGATAGCTCACCATAGAAGAACCGTGAAGTTCCTCCCCTTGTCGTCGGTCGTTTCCTGCCTTGGCGGTGACGCGTGGTGAAGCCGCCGCTCCGCACGAAAACTCTGGGCACGAAGGTGAGCGAGGAGGAGTTTGCGCAACTGGAGCGAGCGGCCAGCGAGCGCGGGCTGACGCTGAGCGAGTGGTGCCGGGAAACCCTGCTGGCCAGCGTGAACGGCCAGGACGAGAAATCCGCCGATGCGGGTGGGACCGGCCATGCGCTCATGGCGGAGCTGGTGGCGCTGCGGGCGATCCTGCTCAATGTGCTGTTCAAGCTGGCGAACGGGGAGAAGCCGACGGCGGAGGAGATGCAACGGCTGATCGACCGGGCGGACGCGGACAAGCTGAAGAAGGCGCGGGAACGGCTGGCGCAGGCGGCAGAGCCGGAAGGGCAGCCGGGAGAGAAATCCTGAAAATATTTTGATCGTTTTTCCGGTTTCCGGGTTCCTAGTTAAGTAGGGGGCGGTGTCGGTGATGAGCCAGGTGTTGGGTCGCGGAGAGTCACGGCCTTGGGCGACGAAGTGGCCGGTGTCGAGTCTGGGGGCTTTCCTGCTTGCGGTCGTGGCGGGGATAGGAATCTTCACGTACCGCAACGTGGAGAAGTGGACGCCGTTGCAGCAGTGGTACTGGACCGAATATCTGACCACGAAGTCGTTCCCCAAGGCGCGCGGCGACTACCAACTGCTGGCGAAGGTGGACGCCCACGGCAAGCAACTCATGGCGGTGGATGCCGACGTGGTGCCCGGACCGATGCAGGGCTGGCCGCCGTTTCCGTTTGCGCTCACGGCGAAGGCGCGGCAGGCGGGAGCGGTCGCGCTGAAGGTGGACACGGTGCATTACGGCAGCGCGCAAATGCACCAGATGCTTTCGGAGTGGATTTACGAAGGCCAGTCTCCCGACGACCTGATCCGGCCCGCGTGGTTTGGCGCGCTGGGCATCTTCGTGCTTGGGCTGGTGCTGGCGATCCCGCGCGACCGCGCGCGGGTGCGGATGCTCGAACACGGGCGGCGGCTGAAGGGTCCGCAGATGGTCACGGTGAAGGAATTTAACCAGTGGAGCGGGCGGGTGGCGCACTTCTCCGGCGAGTACACCCTGAGTCGCGAACCGTTGGCAGCGAAGATGAAGGGGGTGCCGCACTTCTCGTGGTTTTCGAGAAGTGCGCAGCAAACTGACGTGATCCCTGTTTTCCGAACAAGTCCGAGTATGATTTCGGACGAAGGAAAGGGGAAAGGGTATGTCGAAGAGCAGGCACACAGAGGCGCAGATGATCGGGGCGCTGAAACAACTGGAGGCGGGGCGCAAGGCGGAGGATGTGGCGCGGGAAGTCGGGGTGTCGAAGCACACGATCTACGCCTGGAAGGCGAAGTACGGCGGGATGGATGTGAGCGAGGCGCAGGAAGCGAAGCAGTTGCGGGATGAGAACACGAAGTTGAAGAAGCTGGTGGTGGATCTGAGTCTGGACAAAGAGATGTTGAAGGCGCTGATCGCAAAAAACGGATGGAGCTCGTAGACCGGCGGTCGGACGCGGACTGGTTGCAGACGACATACGCAACCAGCGAGCGCCGGGTTTGCGGGCTGGTGGGGATGGCGGTGGTTTTATTTCAGCAGGCCATCGCCGCCGACCCCAACTATGCGCTCGCCTATTCCGGCCTTGCCGATACCTACAACGTTGCCCCCAGCTACATTCCCATCGCGTCGAAGCAGGCCGAACTCCTGTCCGACGAAGCAGCGCGCAAGGCCGTCGAACTCGATGACTCCCTGCCCGAAGCCCACTCCGCGCTCGCCTTCGGGCTGGCGAATGAGTGGAAATGGAAAGAAGCGGAGTCCGAATTTCGCCGTGCCCTTGCCTTGAACCCCAACAACTCTGCCGCCCACTATTTTTATGCGGTCGGCTGTCTGGCTCCGCAAAACCGCATGGATGAGGCGCTGGAGCAGTATCGAATTGCCTTATCGCTCGACCCGCTCTCGTCGATCATCGGCGCCAACTACGCTTTGTTGCTCATGGAGGCCCGCCGTTATCCCGAGTCCCTCGCCCAATTTCAGAAAGTTCTCGCGCGCGATCCGAATTTTCCACCGGCCCATTACAAGTTATCGCAGCTCTACGCCGCCACCGGCCGCTTTCCTGAGGCCGTGAGCGAAATGCGGAAGGCTTTTCCGAATCTCGCTCCCGTAAGCGCCGACGCCAAAGGCTACCTCGACCTGGCCATGGCCATGACCGACTTCGATCGCTCGAGCGCCGTGGCCGTCGCATCTGCCCTCGCGGGAATGCGCCAGCAGGCCTTCGAATATCTGGAGAAAGCTTATGCTGACGGCGACAGCGAAATGCTGTTCGTCATTCGCAACCCCGCCCTCGACCCGCTCCGCTCCGACCCCCGCTTCAAAGACCTGATGCGCCGCCTCGGCCTGCCCGAGTAGGGTCGCTGGGATCTCGATTGGCTTGCCGGTAAATACATACAATAGTATATGTACATTAATATATTAACAAATGTTTCACGTGAAACATTCTCGTCTAAGTCCCGTATTATTGCGAACTTAACTTCGCGATTTACAAGGCCCGCGCCAGCTCCTCCGCCTCAAAAATCGGAGCTTGGCAGGCGAACCCCGAGCACACCACCGCAAACGACCGCCCCCCCCGCAGCTCCGGAAGGTTCGGAATCGTCTCCGCCAAAGCCGGCGGCAGGTTCTGCCCGACCGCCTTATCCGCATCCAACCGCAACACCGCCGTATTCAACCCCAGAGGCCGCACCGCCGCCCGATACAGCTCCGCCGCCGCTTCATCCTTCCCGAAGATCACGACTTGGGTGTGCGGATGAAGGAACCGCATCACGGCCAGCCCATAGGTCGCGGCGAAAATGCCGTGCTGTCCGGCAACCCCGGCGTAGACCTCCAAAGTCTGCTCGATCTTCTCCCGATAGGAAGCATCGTTCGTGTACCCATGCAATCGCAGCAGGGCAATGGCCGCCGCCGAATTTCCCGCAGGAGTCGGGGAATCCTGAAACGGTTTCCGTCGCGTCCCCAGGATTCCGAGGACAGCCTTTTCGTCCGCGGCCCCGCGCGTGTCAAAGAATCCGCCTTCTACAGGATCGAAGAAGCCCGCGATCATAACATCCGCAATGGCTCGCCCAAAGCGGAAGTAGCTCAGGTCCGCCGTCGATTCGTAAGCGTCCAGGCAGGCGATCACCGCGAAGGCATAATCGTCGAGCACGCCAGCAGTCTCGCGCCGCTCGGCCTTGGGATCCGAGTACGCAATCACGTGCCGCAGTGTGGGGCGGGCGCCCTCGCCGGCCGCCGTTGGTTTCGAGCCGTCCCATCCCTCCGAGAGCAGTCGGTCGAGCGAGCGCAAGGCAAAATGCCGCGCATCCGGAAGATCCAGCACCTTGGCCGCCTCCAGATACGCCGACACGCACATCGCATTCCAGCCTACGTAAATCGTTTTGTCGACGTACGGTGTAGGACGCAGCAAGCGCGCCGCATACATCTTCTTCTTCGCCGCCGCCAACAGTGCGGCCACCCGCGTTTCTGGAATCTTCAGCCGCTGCGCAATCTCCTCTGGCGAGGTCTTTATGCAGAGAACATTCTTCGCCGGGTTGTGATGCATGTCCCCGGCTTCCTGAATGTCGTAATGAAGCGCGGCGACGGCAGCTTCCTCTTCGCTCAATGCCGCTTTCGTTTCTTCGAGAGTCCAGGTGAAGTAATCGCCGTCATCGTCCATCGAATAATCGGCATCCTGCGAAGCGTAGAAGCCGCCATGGGTGCGGTCGCTGAGCCATTCGTCCATCCAGCGAATCATGTCGCGCGCCACTCCGGCGAAAAATGAATTCTGAGTAACCTGATAAGCGTGGACGTAATTCTTCAATAACTCCGAGTTGTCGTAGCACATCTTCTCGAAATGGGGGACAATCCAGCGCTCGTCGACCGAGTAACGATGGAAGCCGCCCGCCAATTGGTCATAGACGCCGCCCCGCGCCATCTTCTCCAGCGTTTGGACAAATATGGTTCGCAGTTCGTCATCTTGCGTTCGCGCCTGCCGATCCATCACCAGATCCAGCGCGGCCGGATGCGGAAACTTCGGCGCATTGCCAAACCCGCCGTTGACTTCGTCAAACATCGACCGCGCCGATTCCACAATTGCGTCAATCACGCTGGCGGATACGACGCCTCCGCCCGAAGAAACGGATTCATTCCGCGCCATCGCGCTCTCGACCATCCGCGCCTGTTCTAGGACGTCACCATTCTTCTCGCGATAAGCCGCCGCGATCGAAAGCAAAACGCGCTTGAAACTGGGCCGCCCATAGGCGTCTGCCGGAGGGAAGTACGTCCCGCCATAAAACGGCTTGCCATCGGGAGTAAGGAACGCCGTCAGCGGCCATCCGCCTTGCCCAGTTAGCGATGACACTGCGATCTGATAACGGCTGTCGATATCGGGGCGCTCGTCGCGATCCACTTTCACCGCGATGTAATGCTCATTCACGATCGCCGCCACTTCGGGATCGTCATACGACTCGCGATCCATCACATGGCACCAGTGGCACCAAACCGCGCCAATATCCAAGAGCACAGGCTTGTCGGCCGCACGAGCGGCGGCAAAAGCCACCTCGCCAAACTCATGCCACTGGATGGGCTGATGCATCGCCGAACGCAGATAGGAAGAGGAAGCGCGCGAGAGGGAATTGTGGGAAGGGGGCGTCATCACTTCAGTCTAAATGTTTCTTTCACTCCCGACCCGTGCGCTAGCGCGCGGCGAGTGCATCGAGCCGGGCCAGCGTGTCCGGATATTTTCGCACCAGAAGGACGAGAGCCGCCGCCTGCGGGTTCGGTTTTGCGCGGCCCTGTTCCCATTTTTCCAGTGTTCTCTCGTTGATCCGGAGTTTGCGGGCGAACACGGCTCTGGAACAGCGCAGCTTCTTGCGCGTGTCGCGGAGAAGTTTGGCATCCACTTTGGGGAGGGGCGACACATCGACCTTGTAGCTGCGCAATGTGAGCGTGCCTTGCCGGTGGTTCTTCATCGCCGCCACGCCTTCCATCAGTTCGCCGAAAATGTTTCTCTTTCCCATTACTCTGTCCTCCGCGGCCTGCGGAGCCGGGTTGTTCGCCGGGCTGCGCGCGCTTCCGGTTCGCTTTCGATCGAGAACTCCACAGGCACTGTTATACGCTATTAGCGTATGCTCTTACGCTATACGCTAGTAGCGTATATGTCAAACTGCGATAAGGATCAACTGCACGACTACGGCTAGGTCCCAGCTTTTTCCACCACCTGCGCCACCACATTCGACGTGCTAGCGTCGAAGTTGGAGTCGCCGCCGTAGATTGCCGTGATCGAGTCGGTGCCCACCGGCAGCTTCGCGGTGGTAAAGCTCGCCGAGCCGCCGCTTAGCGATCCCGTCCCGAGTACTGTTTTGCCCTTCATAAACGAGACAGTTTCTCCATCGGGTGGGGCTCCGATTTTAGAAGCAACCACCGCGGTAAAAATCACCGCCTGGTCGTGAGTGGACGGATTCGGTGAAGAGGTGAGCGTAGTCGTGGTCGCCGCAGACGGCGTAACTTCGTAAACCACGCCCTGGTTATGAGCGCCGCCTGTGGATGCCGTGCCGTAGAGGTTCCCGGCTGTGTCGAACACCACGCCACTGGTGATGACGCCCCCGTCCGTGCCGCCGCTGAAGCTGTACTGCAGGATCTCTGTCCATTTATTCTTCGCGCCGGGCGTTAGCTCGAAAACGGTGCCGGCATAGCCGGCGTTTGCGCCCCCAAACATAGTCGTGCCGTAGAGGTTTCCCGCGGAGTCCACAATCAGGCCGGCGCCTGGACCATCCCCGTCAAGGCCGGAAAAGCTATGCAGAACCGAGAGAGCCCAGCCGCCTTTTTCGGTTTGCGTGAGCCGGTAGGCGGTGCCACGACCACCAACTCCTCCAATGTTGGTGGTGCCGTCCATGACGTCCACTCCGTCGATAACCTGGGTGAGCAAGTCGCCATAAGGATCGTAACCCTCTTTGCCCACGTTAAATACATGCGTGGTTGCGAAGTGTCTGCCCCAGAGATATTCGTAGATGGTGCCTCTTCCGTAGCTACCGCCGAAAGAGGTGGTTCCGTAGCTCCAGGCATTCATGTTTCCAAAAGGCCCGCTTCCGACATTTCCGGTTAAGGATTCATAACTAAAATTGCCGGGTTGGCCTACGACCGGCACTTGGAAGGTTATACCCTGGTTGCTTTTCCCGCCGCTGGCAGTAGTGCTCTGTATATAGGTTTCGGTGTAGGCCAAGCTTACGTTGGCTACGGGAGCGCAGCCATCGGTCCCGTCAAAGGTATGCAGGGCGGTGAATGTCCAGTTGCCCGCCGCCGGCGCCAGCTCGAAGACCGTGCCGCATTGGACAAGCTGATCGCCGCCGCTTTCGGTGGTGCCGTAGAGATTGCCCGATGTATCGATGGTCAGGCCGCCAACCGGCTCACTTCCATCGGTCCCGCCGGTAAAGCTGTAGAGCACGGTTTCGGTCCAGCCGTCTTTGGAAGGACTGAGTTCAAAAACCGTTCCTTTGTTGTAGGCGCCGCCAGCCTGCGTCACACCATAGAGATTGCCTGCCGGATCGAAGATCACGCCCGCATAAGGCTGGCCGCCGTCGGCTCCGCCGGTGAAGGCGTATAGAACTTTCTGGGTCCCTGCCAAACCACTGGAGATTGCGAAAAGTACAAAGGTGAGAACGAGAAAGGCTTTTGCGCGCATCGTACTGTCCCCCTGGGTTGATGTCGCAGAGAGGGAGCCCTGATGGGAGGGTCGGACAATCTGCCGAGGCAAGCATAGGCTTGAGACAAGGGAATTGCTGTGACGTAGCTCGCATGGGGATGTGACGAGGGTCGCGGCCATCCGCACATCGCGGTTTTCGGGGCCCGGATTGCAATCAATGGCGTCGCTCCAGCAGCGCCAGCCGCCGATTGCTTTCCGCGACGCCAGCCTTCACATTGACGGCTGCGTAAAGATCTCGCGCTTCCTCCCACAGCGCCCTTGCCGCCTCGGCGTCGGCGGTATCGCTCTTCAGAATTGCCAGGCCGCGAATCGCATTCGCCAAATCGAGGGGCGGAGTTTCCGCGTGACTCCGATAGATACCCAGGGCTTCGTGATAACAGGCCCCAGCCAAATCTGGACGTCCGGCTTCGCGATGAATGTCTCCCACGTGTCGCACTGTGTGCGCCAACCGCAGCGCATCGCCCTCAACGCGGTACAATCCAACCGCTTCCTCGTAACAATGGAGGGCAGCTTCGCCGCGATGCCGATCCCGCTCGACTTGTCCCAGAGCGGTGAGCGCGCGAGCCAATTCGGGACGGGCACCATTCGTGCGACAGACACCGACCGCCTCGATTAGATCCCGCTCGGCGTCGGCATGCCGATTTTCTCGGCGTGCTTGAAAAGCCTGGCGAAGAAGTTTGTCAGATAAGTTGGCCATACGAGGAATCGATTCAGGAACTAGGAACTCAGTCTCTTCGCCATCGAACAATAAATCTTCACCGCCTCCGCTAGTTGCGCCTTTTCCACGAACTCGCCCTCGGTGTGCGCCACGTGGATCGAGCCGGGGCCCAGCAGCAGCGGTTCGCCCCAATTCGGCAGCGAGGGGATGTCGGTGGTGAAGGCGGCGACCATGGTGGGCAGGCCGTCGATCGTGCGCAGCCGCAGGAACGGGGTTTCGCGGGTGAAATGAACTTCGACGAGGTTGCCGACAGCTTCTGCAATGTCGCGGCGCAGCGCGTCGGCCGGACCCACCAGGCGATAGAAGAGATCGGCTTTGGCGTAATCGGGGATCACATTGGGCGCGCGTCCGCCCTGAATGGAGCCGACATTCTTCGTGCAAGGACCGACATCGGCATTTTCGGGGAGCTTCATCGCGTGCAGCCGGTGCAGCGCTTCCACCAGTTTGTCGATGGCAGACTCGCCCAGTTCGGGGTATGCCGAGTGCGCCATCTTGCCACGCGCCACCAGTTCCACGTGCAGCGCGCCCTTACTGGCCAAGGCAAGCTTGTTCTCGGTGGGCTCGCCGTTGATCATGAAGCGCGCGCCGATCGGCTGCTGGTTGGCCGCTTTCGCGCCGATCGAGTCTCGCTCTTCACCGACCAGAAACAGCAGGCCGACGAAAAGGCTTGACTGGCGCAGCTTCTCCGCCGCCAGAATCTGAGCGGCGATAATCCCCTTGGCGTCGCAGGCGCCGCGGCCGTAGATGCGGTCGCCGTCTTCGGACGAGTTGATAAAAGGGGGCACCGTATCCATGTGGGTGGAGAAAACAACTTCCGGGCGAGTATGGCCCGGCCAGGTGGCTAAGACATTCGCGCGTTCGTTTTCGACGGGCATCTTCCGCGCTTCGAATCCTCGCCGCCGCAGTTCGTCGCAGAGAAAATCTCCGACCGCAACTTCGTTTGGAGTGACGGATTCGATGTCGATCAGGCGGCGAGTGAGTGAAAACAGGTCCATGCAGGGAAAGGGTAACAGCCGGTCGCGATTTTGTAGATAGCGATAACTAGGATTGCATGGAAATGAATTTTGCGTGATCATTTAGACCATGACGGTTGCTGAATTGCCCATCCAGATTGACCGCGAGAAGATCGCGGAATTCTGCCGGACGCACGGCATCCGCAGGCTGAGCCTATTTGGCTCGGTGTTGCGCAATGATTTCGATCCGGCGCGCAGCGACGTGGACGTACTGGCGGAATTACTGCCCACCGCACGCCCCGGCTGGGATTTCTTTGGATGGCACGAAGATCTCGAGGCTATCATCGGACGCAAAGTGGACTTGTACACTCCCAATGGGTTGAGTGAGTATTTTCGCACTGAAGTTCTGCGCGAGGCGATGACCGTCTATGAGCAGGCGTGACCCCAAGGTGGCGTTGCGGCAGGTGGCGGACCATGCCCACCGGGCTCAGGAGCTTTGCGCGCAAAACACATTAGCCGAAATATTAGACGACTGGCTAAAGCGAGCCGCATTCGAACGAATCATGGAAGTCCTGGGCGAGGCCGTCAAGCGGTTGCCCCCGGAACTTACGAGTCGGTATCCAGCGGTGGACTGGCGCGGCATCGCAGGGATGCGGGATCGTGTGAGTCACGGTTACGACGCGATTGATTATGGTCTGCTGTGGCAGTCGGTGGAGACGCGTGTGCCTGGATTGCTCGTTACGGTCGAGCAGATGCTCGAAGATCTGGATTCCGGCAAGCGCCCCTGACCACCGGCCCGCTGACAACTGGTACCCTGATCACGTGCTCCCCGAACCCTCCGCCATTCGCTCGCTCTTTCTTGCCGGTCCCGCCGGACGCCTGGAAACGCTGCTCAACGCCGGGTCTGCCGACGCGACGCATGCCGCGATCGTTTGCCATCCGCATCCGCTGTATGGCGGAACGCTGCACAACAAAGTAGTCTTCCACGCCATGAAAGCGCTCAACAGCTTCGGATTCCCCGTGCTGAGGTTCAACTTCCGCGGCACCGGACTGAGCGAAGGCGAGCACGCTGGGGGAGTTGGGGAAGTCGACGATGTGCGCGCCGCTCTCGACTGGCTGGAGCGGGAATTCACGCTTCCGGTAATCTTCGCCGGCTTTTCTTTTGGCGCCGCCGTCGGGTTGCGCGCCGCGTATGCCGATCCGCGAGTAGCCGCACTCATCGCACTCGGCCTGCCCGCTGTTCCGGTCCCGTCCGACTCGGGTGAGCCGCGCGTCTATGATTTCGACTTCCTGCGCGAGTGCGCGAAGCCGAAGCTATTTGTCAGCGGATCGCGTGATCAGTTTGCTCCCGCTGGAAAACTCGAAGCGCTGGTCAACACCTTCGCCGATCCCAAGAAGCTGGTCCGCATCGAAGCCGGAGATCACTTCTTTGAAGGAAGGCTCAAGGAAATGCGCGTAGCGATCGAAGAGTGGGTAAGCAAAATCGTGCCCGCCCGAACCGCCGGCGACTAACGACGAACGAGCGGCGCGAACGACTAACGACTAACGACTTTTCTATAATCCCTCATGCCCGATCTCTCCACCGCCCGCGACCAGCAATTCCGCCGAATGCGCGACACCGCCCGCGAGATCTTCGCCTCGGCCCTCAAGAACGCCTCCATCGAAGCCGCTTTCGCGCGCAGCGTGCACTGCGAACGCCGCGTTCTGCGCATTGGAGAAGATCTGTACGATCTCGATTCCTACTCGCGCGTCTTCGTCGTCTCCATCGGAAAGGCGGCGCACACCATGGCTGCCGCTCTGGAGGCCCAGGTTGGCAGCAGCATCTTCGAAGCAGGCATTGTGGCCTCGTCGGTCGAGCCCGAAACCCAGGTTTACACAAATCAGGTGCGCGGGTTCCGCTACTTTCGCGGAGGGCATCCCACGCCCAATGCCGAATCGATTCGCGCCGCTGACGCGATTCTTAAATCGCTTGCGTCTCTCGACTCCACGGCGCTGGCCATCTTTATGATTTCCGGCGGCGGATCGTCGATTGTCGAGAAGCCCGTCGTTACTGTGAAAGACACTATGAAAGACAGTTTGGAAGACGACGAAATTTCTCTGCCCGATCTTGCCGCCACCTATCGTGCGCTCGTCCATTCGGGTGCGCCCATCGCCGAGATCAACGCCATTCGCAAACATCTTTCGTCGGTCAAAGGCGGACGACTGGCGCAGGCCGCTTATCCGGCGCAGCAGGTTTCAATTCTGGTCTCCGACGTGCCCGACGCGACGCCCGACGCGCTCGCCTCCGGGCCCACCATGCCCGATTCCACGTCCATTCATGACTGCGAGCGCATCGCCGCGAAATACGGCCTGATCGAGCAACTGCCGAAATCGGTGGCCGATCTGTTTCGTCAGCATGCGCTTGCAGAGACGCCCAAATCCGACGACCCCGCTTTTGTGCGCGCGCGCTGGTGGACCGTGCTCTCGAATAAAATCGCCGTCGACGAAGCCGCCGCGGCTGCCACCCGCGCCGGGTTCGCCGTCGAAGTCGATAATTCCTGCGACGACTGGCCTTACGACAAAGCTGCCGCCTACCTGCTTCATCGGGTTCGCGAACTGCGAAGCCAGGTATCCCGCGTCTGCCTGATCTCCGGTGGCGAAGTGACCGTGACGGTGCGCAACGGCGGCGTTGGCGGACGCAACCAGCAATTTGCTCTCGCCTGCGCCGAGCCAATTGCGGGGCAGGACATCACCGTCCTCAGTGCGGGCACCGACGGCATCGATGGCAACAGTCCCGCCGCCGGAGCGGTCGTCGATGGCAGCACCATCGCTCGGGCAAGCGATCCGGCAGGGGGACGCGCCCGTGGCGCTGAGGCCGTGTCCGGCGCTCTTTCCACCTTCAACGCTTTTCCTTTTTTTGACGGTTTAGGCGATGCCGTGATTACCGGACCGACCGGCAACAATCTACGGGACTTGCGCATCCTGCTGGCGTACTGATTCGCTCGCCGACTTTGAGGGTGGGCTGACTCTGCTATTCTCGCGAGAGACGGCCAGCGGATTGCTGCTGTGGCCGAACGTTAATGTCTTTGGAGGATCATGCCGATGAATGCCGGGAGGGTCTTTGCGATGGATCCCGAAGCCACGGGGAAACAGAGGGTCGCCGTCTTGCAGGAAGAAATACACATGATCCATCATGCCAACGAGCTGTATTGGCGGCATACGAAGCCCAGCGATGCAGACCGGGCGGAGTATTACCGCCGGCAGGATCGGTTGGAGGAGATTCGGCGCGAGTTGGCTGGACTGCCAGCGAAATAATTGAGCGGCCCACAGCTCGGCGTTTCCTGGGTGCAAACCAAGTCATTGCATATATTTACGGCGGGAACGCTAATCCCAGCTTTAATGTAGGGGCATGTCCGCTGCCCGCCGGTGCATGGTCTTCTGGCACAGTAAAGTCTTGTAATCTTGATTCCTGCGGCAGCGCCGACCCTTTAGACTGCATCCAACCCTAATACAACAAATTAACGGAGGTTTCGATTGAAACACACAGTAAGGATTGCCATCGCTCTTGCGTTTACTTGCGCTGCCCTGGCAGCTTTCTCGAATGTCGCCCAGGCGCAGAAAATCGACATTGGATTCGGCGTCAGCACGACGATCGCGCCGTCGGCCAACTCGACTGCTCCGTCGCTGAGCGGTGGCGCCTTCCCGGGCGTTAGCGGAGATGTCCTCTTCTGGCACAACCTGGGCTTTGGAGCAGAGGTGTTCTGGAAGGGAGGCTCACGCGATTGCCCATTTGCCGACTGCGAAGCTTCGGGCATCACGTTTCGCCCCGTGCTCTACAACTTCAACGCCGTGTATTCGCCCAAGATCGCCAGCCATGCGTACCTTGAGCTCGTCGGCGGCATCGGCGCGCTCGACACGCATTACTCTGCCTGTACGCTGAGTGGTAACAGTTGCGGTGGTAGCCAACTGCTGGCTTCCAGCAACCACTTCGACATCGATCTGGGCGGCGGCCTCAAGTTGTATGCCCACGGCGGATTGTTCATTCGCCCCGAGGCGCGCTTTTACTGGGTCAACAACGGCACCGCCGACTACAGTTCGAACCACGCCGCACGCGTCGGCGCCACCATCGGCTACACCTTCCGATAACGCGAGTTGCACGTGGCACGTTAGATTTGTCGTCAGATTTGTCATCCTGAGCGAAGCGAAGGACCTGCTGCTTGCCGGCTCCGACAAGGGCTGGTCCTTCGTCAGCGAAGACGTTAGCGAAGCCGGGTTCCCTGTTCCCTCGACCACTCAAATTGTCGGCCCGGATCGCACTCGCCAGTGGCCTGCATCCCTCATCCGGCATTATGATAGACCCATGAATTTTGGCTTCTCGGGCGAGATGATCTTTCTGTTTCTTCTGGCGCTGATTCTCTTTGGCCCGAAGAAAATGCCGGAGATCGGACGCCAGGTAGCGCGCATCCTCGGCGAGTTCCGGCGCGCTTCCAACGAATTCCGCGCGCAGATCGAATCTGAAGTCAACTCGCTCGATATGAGTGGGAAAGACATGGGGAAACCCGGCAGCGGTAATCCGCGGCAGCAGATGCTGCCGTCGTTCAAGGAACCGCTTGGAGCGCTGGCCAATCGCATCCTGAACCCGCCCACCGCCGCAAAGCCCACTCCGGCAGGGAACGCCGCGGCTGAAGTTGCCGCCGCTCCCGCTGGCGCTCCCGAGCCGTCGTCTGCTCCCGGCGCTGTCGTTCCGAGCGTTGTTCCGGGCGTTGTTGTTCCGAGCGCTGACGCTCCGAAAGTAGCGCCCGATGCCTGAGTTGTCAGCCGTCTCCTCCCCCAACGAATCCGTGCAGGAGAACGATAAAGAGAAGATGCCCAGCATGGGCTTCCTCGATCATCTCGAGGAATTGCGCAAGCGCATCGTTTATTCCGCCATCGCCGTCGCGATCGGTTTCTTCGCCTGCTGGGGATTCGCTGGGCGCATCTACGGCGTCATGCAGCGTCCCATCATGGACGCGCTCGCCCGCAACCATCTTTCCGCCAAGCTGGTCTACGTCAATCCCATTGAGCCTTTCAACCTCTATTTGAAAGTCGGGATGATGGCCGGCCTGTTCGTGGCCTCGCCCTTCGTGCTCTACCAGCTCTGGTGCTTTATTTCGCCGGGCCTGTACCGGCACGAAAAGCGCTATGTGCTGCCCTTCATGGTCTCGACCATCGGCCTGTTTCTGGCGGGCGGATACTTTGGCTACAAAGTCGTCCTGCCGCAGGCGCTGGTATTTCTGATCGGCTATGGCAAAGACTTTCAGCCGATGATTACGCTTACCGAATACAGTTCTTTGTTCCTGACCATCATCGTCGGTCTTGGCATTATTTTTGAAATGCCGATCTTGATATTCTTCCTGGCGCTCATGGGTATCGTGAGCGCCAGCTTCATGTGGCGAAACATCCGCTATGCCATCCTGCTCATTTTTGTCGTCGCAGGCATCGTCTCGCCCACACCCGATATCCTGAACATGTGCATCTTCGCCGCGCCCATGGTCGCCTTGTATGTGATGAGCATTGCCATCGCCTGGCGCGTGCATCCTGCGCAGCGCAACAAGCGCGCGGAGAAAAAGAACTCCGGCTAAGCCAAGAAATCCAGCCCCGGAGGGGCGAGCCAGTTTAGCCCAGCGCTTCAGCGCTGGGAACAGTGCCAGAAAGGATTCAAGTCCCGGAGGGACGATCCAGTTCTTATGCTCAGTCACAGAGGAACGCAGCGGTTTAGGATTTTTCTAGTGCTCCTGGCGATGGTTAGCACCGCAGCTTGCTCCAAAGGAGCCGACACGAACGCAACCAGCGCCGCCGCAAACCCCGAACCAGCCACCGCGACGCCGGTTCCGAGTGCAGCCGCCGCTGTCGACAACGCTCCGCTCCCGCACATCGATGCCAAGCGCGCCTTCGAATACACGCGCGAAGTCGCCGCCTTCGGACCGCGCTACATGGGCAACGAAAATCACAAGAAGCTGGAGCGCTACATCATCGACCACTTGAAGGGTGATCAGGTGGAGGACGACGCCTTCACCGCCGACACCGTGGAAGGGAAGTTCCCGGTCCGCAACATCATCGCGAAGTTTCCCGGCACGAAAGATGGCATCATCGTCATCATGGGCCACTACGACACCAACTATCCGCTGCGCAATATCGGATACGTGGGCGCGAACGACGGCGGCTCTTCGACTGCCATCCTGCTCGAATACGCCAACCAGTTGCGCGTTGGCCGCGATCAAAAGCCCGACAAAAAGCGCGATGGCTACAGCGTATGGCTGGTCTGGACCGACGGCGAAGAAGCCGTGAAGACCTGGAGCGACACTGACAGCGTCTACGGCTCCCGCCATCTGGCCGAAAAATGGGAGAAGGACGGCACGCTCAAAAAGATCAAAGCGCTCATGGTAATGGATATGATCGGCGACGCCGACCTGGACATTCAACGCAACACCAAGGGCGCTCCCTGGCTGCTCGACCTGATCTATACGGCCGCCGAGCGCGAAGGCTATCAATCCCACTTCTACGCAATGCAGGGAGAGATCGAAGACGACCACATACCCTTCTTCGATCGTGGCGTACCCTGCGCCGACGTCATCGATCTCGACTACGGATACAACAACGTCTTCCACCACACCGCGCAAGACACCATGGACAAGCTCAGTCCCAAGAGCCTGCAAATCGTGGGCGACACGATCATGGAGACCATCCACCTGCTCGACCAGCGCTAGGAAAGAGGTTAATCGGGCACGACCAGTTATTTTGAGGGAGACGGCGTTGGTTCGGTGACGTCGCTTAGCAACGGGGGTCAGGTCTTGGCCAATACCTATGCCTACGACTCGTTCGGCAAGTTGACGGCATCCACGGGAACGCTGACCAACCCGTTTCAATATACAGGGAGGGAATTCGACCAGGAGACGGGAGCCTACTACTATCGGGCACGCTACTACGATCAGAACGTCGGCAGGTTCGTTGGTGAGGATCCGATTCGGTCTCGAGGTGGCATCAATTTTTATGCGTATGCGGGTAATTCGCCCGTCAACTACATCGACCCGCTGGGGCTGGTGCGAAACGATATCATGCACGTTCCTTGTAATGAAGAGGAATATTTCGACTGCTACGACAGATGTGGTTCTCGAGGGGGTTGAGATATGTGAGGTCACATGGTTCTGGAAACTTCGTCGCTGGCAACCTGGAAATAAACCCGGAGGAATACCTACGTACGACTGGGTTAGAGGGGAAATGAACTGCGTATGTAACGAGCCTAATGAGACATGCAAGAAGCTTGCTCCGGGGCTTGTCCCCTTTTTCGTGTTCCTTGAGGAGTATGGGTGGGTATTTGCATTTTAGAGTTCCGGGAGCAACCAGATGCGATTTGAGGAACGACTCCTTAAGCCTTATGCTGAGCCGGTGTCCTTTAGTGAGCTAAGACAAGGGGTAATCTACTTCTCCGTCAGCTACCTTGACGACCAATTGCTGATGCCCACAGTGGAACCGCTCATTTACGTAGGAGAAAACTTGGATGCTGGTGACGTTGGGCGCGTTTTGTACTTCCAGGATGTGTCGTCCTATCGAAGGGGTATCCGGCGCGACTCCCCATCCAAAGAGGATGAGGCAACCTTCTTCGCCGTTTCAGAAGGCAAAATGCCGCCCATTTTTGAATATGAGCGTGCTCTGGACGAACTCCTGCGGTGCGCGCTCAGGCGCCGCAAGATGCCAGAGGATCGCTTATGACGCAAACGGCAATACGCTTACGGATGCCAGCGGCAAGAGCTACACCTGGGACTTTGAGAGTTAAAGGTCAGAGGTCAGAGGTCAGAGGTTTGAGAACCGCGCTCCTGCTACCATATTCTCAGCGCCCGTGGGGCGACTCTGACCGGCTGCTGCAGCTGCGAGTGTGTGGGGATACTGATTGTTCCGACGAATTATTCCAGCGATTGTTTTTTTTGCATCCGTTGCGTTGGCCCCTGCGCAAGCGCCCAGCGCACCCGGCAAGCCGCTTCCACCCGGACCGATGCAGGCGAAGATCAAAGCCGCATGCACGCAGTGCCACAATGCCGGCCGTATCACCGAGCAGCAACTTACCCGCCAGCAATGGTCCGCCGAGCTGAAAAAAATGGAAGGCTTGGGCGCCGTCATCCCCGACGCCAACCGCGCTGGGTTTCTGAATTATCTGACTCAGAACTTCGGTTCCCCAAAAGGCACCGCGTCAAAGCCCGCAGGAAACAAGTCCGGATCCGCAGCCAAGTAGTCGACCGTGTGGTGACGGGGATCTGCCCCGTCCAACCGAGCGGAGCTCGACAGGCCCGTGGGGGCGAAGCTCTGGAAGAGGCAAAGCGCTGCCGACCCAACGCCCGAAGTGGCCATTACGGCAGCGCTGCCGGTGAACAAGCTCAGACTGTCGTTAGCATGAGCGGAACGCCGAGAGACTTCAAGTGATTCTTGAGGTTCTCGAAGCTCGCGCCCTATTTGTTCTCGGCGCTCTCCGCGTCCTCTGTGGTTGAAGGCTTTTCCGGACGCAGCAACGGAAACAGAATCACGTCGCGGATGGTATGCGAGTCGGTGATCAGCATCGCCAGACGATCGACTCCCAGGCCCACTCCGCCCGCTGGAGGCATGCCGTACGACAGCGCGTTGATGTAATTCTCATCCATCTGGTGGGCCTCTTCGTCGCCGCGCTCGCGCTCTTTTAATTGCCCCTCGAATCGCTGCCGCTGATCTTCGGGATCGTTGAGTTCGCTGAAGCCGTTGGCGATTTCCATCTGTCCGGCAAACATTTCGAAGCGCTCGGTCCAGTCGGGTTCGTCCGGCTTCTGCTTCGACAGCGGCGAGACTGCGGTTGGGAACTCGTAGATGATCGTCGGCTGCATCAGGTGTTCTTCGGCGACCGCTTCAAAAAGATTTGCGATGGTCTTGCCCAGCGGTTCGGCCGAGTCGTACCTCAAACTAATTCCTGCCGATCGCGTCATTGCTACCAGCGCTTCCACCGATCCGCGCGCCGCGAAATCGTCGCGCTCAGGCTTCGCGCCCGCCTTCTCCGGCCAGAAGTGGACGATGGCCTCCCGCATCGTCATCCGCCGCCAGTTCCCATGCGACCAGTCGATCTCGTGCTCGCCCCATTTCGTCGTCGTCCCGCCCGTCACATCCTTCACCGCCTGCTCGATCGATGCCTGCGTCGTCTCCATAATGCCGAAATAATCGGTGTAGGCCTGATACGCTTCGAGCATGGTGAACTCGGGATTCCATCTCCATCCCAGGCCCTCGTTGCGGAAGTTGCGGTTGATCTCATAGACGCGATCAAATCCGCCCACTGTCAGGCGCTTCAAATAAAGTTCGGGAGCGATGCGCAGAAACAGATCCATGTCGAGCGTGTTGTGATGCGTTTTGAACGGGCGCGCCACGGCTCCGCCGGCGATGGGATGCATCATCGGCGTCTCGACTTCCATGAAGCCTTGCCCATCGAAATATCGGCGCAGCGATTGCACCAGTTTGCTGCGCTTCAAAAACACTTCGCGCACTTCGGGATTCATCACCAGATCGAGGTAGCGTTGGCGGTAGCGCAGTTCGACGTCGGTGAGGCCGTGAAATTTTTCCGGCAGGGGCAGCAGGTCCTTCGCCAAAAATGTCAGTTCTTCCGCATGAATACTCAACTCGCCGGTGCGGGTGCGAAACAGATATCCGCGCACTCCGATGTGATCGCCCAGGTCGAGCAGCTTCCACAGTTCGTATCCGGCATCGCCGATCGCGTCTTTTTTGACGTAGATCTGGAGCCGCTGTCCGTCCTGCTGCAGGTGCGCGAAGCCGGCCTTGCCCATCAGCCGGATGGCCATGATGCGTCCCGCAACGCGCACCGTAACGCGCGCAGACTCGAGTGCTTCGGCCGTCTGCCCGCTGTACCCGGCCAGAATCTGCGCCACGGTATGCGTGAAGTCGTACTTGCGCGGATACGCCGGATGGCCGAGAGATTCGATCTTTTTCAGTTTCTCGCGCCGGATTTCGTAGATGTTTTCGTCGAGTGCCAATGAGTGTCCTTGCCAGTAAAAAGTGAAAGACTGGAAGCAGCGATTATAAATAACCCCAGCCCAGGCGGGGGCGAAAGCATTCGTTCGCCCGTGCGTCCTTCCGTACGTCCGCTGCCCGCTGTTTGCCCAGTTCCGCAGCGAACGCTAAACTGATTGTCCGGGGTAAGCACATGCTCGTCGTGATGAAAGCGCAGGCCAGCGAGGAGCAGGTCCGCGCCGTTTGCCAGAAAATCGAAGCGCTGGGATACCGCGCCCACTCCATGCCCGGCGCGCAGCGCACCGCCATCGGCATCACCGGCAACAAGGGCGAAGTCGATTCCGGATCGCTCGAAGAGATGGCGGGGGTGCAGGAAGTCATCCGGGTTTCAAAACCCTACAAGCTGGTAAGCCGCGACACCAAGCCCGACAATACCGTCATCAAGTTTGCGGCGGCGAACGCCAATGCACAGCCCGTTTCCATCGGAGGCCCCGATCTCGCCATCATCGCCGGCCCTTGCGGCATCGAGAGCCGCGAACAGGCCTTCGCCGCAGCCGAGCGCGTCGCCCGCGCCGGAGCCCAGTTCTTCCGCGGCGGCGCCTACAAGCCTCGCACTTCTCCGTATTCTTTTCAGGGACTCGGCGAGGAAGGTCTGAAGATCATGGCCGAAATCCGCGACCGCTTCGGCTTGCTGATCGTCACGGAGGCCGTCGATTATGAATCGCTCGACCTGGTCGATCAGTACGCCGATATGATTCAGATCGGCGCGCGCAACATGCAGAATTTTTCTCTGCTCAAGCGCGCCGGACGCGCCCACAAGCCCGTCCTGCTGAAGCGCGGCATCTCGGCGACTCTGGAAGAATTTCTGATGGCCGCCGAATACATCATGAGCGAGGGCAACTACAACATCGTCTTATGCGAGCGCGGAGTGCGCACCTTCGCGGATCATACCCGCAACACGCTCGATCTCAGCATTGTCCCCGCCGTGCAGCGCCTGAGCCATCTGCCCATCATCGTCGATCCCAGCCACGGCACCGGCAAGCGCAACAAGGTAACGCCGCTGTCGCGCGCCGCAGTGGCCGTCGGAGCCGACGGCCTGATGGTGGAAGTCCATCACGATCCCGACCGCGCATTGTCGGATGGCATGCAGTCGCTGTTTCCCGATCAGTTCGACGCGCTGATGGTGCAGGTGAGGCAGATCGCGGCGGTGTTAGGGCGCGGCGTGCCTTTGAATCGCGGCCAGATTGAAGTGACCGGAGCGGCGGACTGAGTCTTGCGCAAATCCCTCTTCATCGCCGTTCTCATCCCGCTCATCCTCGCCGCCGGCTGGTACTACTTCCACGAGCGCACTCTCCCCGGATACGGCCCGCTCTACCGCGAATATGCTTACATCTCGAATGGGAAGAGCAACACCGTCACAGTGATCGACCTCCGCAGCTTTCGCCCGGTGCGCACCTTGCAGGTGGGGAACGAGCCCACCGGACTCGCGGCCAATCCGAAGCGCACTGAAGTTTATGTCGTCAACACCGGCTCTTCGAACGTCAGCGTGATTGACGCCGAGCAGAATAAGATCGTTGCCACCATCGGCGTCTACGGTCGTCCGTACTTTATCGACGTTTCTCCCGACGGACACCGCGCTTACGTGGCCAATTCCGGCTCCGACAGTGTTTCGGTGCTCGATCTTGACCGGCGCACGCTTGCGGCGACGCTCCACGTTGGCGGAACTCCCGGCCTGGCTCGCGTTTCGCCCGATGGATCGACGGTCGTCGTCACCAATCGCGCCAGCAACTCTGTCTCGATCATCGACACGGCGCGCCTCGCCGTGCGCTCGGCCATCAATATCTGCATGCAACCGGAAGACGTCGCTATTCTGCCCGATTCCAGCAAAGCGTTCGTTTCCTGTTCGGGATCGGGGCAGGTTGCGAGCATCGATATTAAGAACGACAAGCTGCTGGCACTTCTCGACGCCGGAAAGTCTCCGGTAAGCCTGGCGCTGAAGCCCGATGGCGGGGAACTGGTGGCGTTCAATTTCGAGGCGGGCAGCATTTCCGTGATCGAAACTACGGCCAACGAGGTTTCGGGAAGTTATCTGGTGGGCTACGAACCGACGCGGGGCGTGATTTCCGCCGACAACTCGCGCTTGTATATTTCGAACTTCGGATCGAATAACATCGCGGTCTACGACATCGACCTGGGTAAGATCATCGCGTATTTTCCCGTCGGGACGCATCCCGACGCGCTGGCGCTTTCCGAGAATCAGAATTATCTGCTGGTGCTCGACTCCGGATCGGGAGACTTGGCCGTAATTCAGAAACGCACGCCGAAGAAGAAGTTTGAGCCTTCGGAATATTCCTTGCTGACCATCATCCCCGTCGGCATGGGGCCGAATCAGATTGTGGTCAAGTCGTTTCTGGCGACGAAGTTGTTGGAGGGGCGTTAGAACTCGCCCTGGGCGATTCGCGATTCGTTGCGCACTGTTCTCTGCAAGAATCCCGCGCGAGCCTGTGTGGTCCGGCTGTTGGAAGCGCGCACGGCCCCAAATGTTCGTGCAAGTACATCTGGGGCCGCGTTGGTTGCTCCTATTTCGGCATCACTTCGCGCGCCAGTTTGCTGGCGACTACTTCGCGTATCTCGTTGCGTTTCTTTCCCGCTTCGATCATGGCCTCTCGCGATCCATAATGCTTGGCGAGGATGGTTGCGGCGTGGGCGTCGAGTTGATCGATGGCTGCCCAGTTCGAAACCAGCAAGCCGACCGCGATGTCCCAGTCGTGCGGGCCATCGGTGGTCACGTTGGTCCAGACTTTGTAGTCGCTGATCAAGCCTTCCTTCTTCAACGCATCATACGAAGGCTTCACATGCTCACGAAAATCTTTCCAGAACGGTTCAGACTGACCGGGGTTGAGGTGGTAGTAGGTGACGCGCCACACCGGCCCGAGATCATAGTTTGGGTTTTGCGCATAGACGGGGAGCGCGGTTAGCAGGGCGACTGCAAACAACACAGCGCAAAGAGTTTTTCTCATGTTGCCTCCTGTTGGATTCGGACTGGGCGGTGATAGCCCAGCGGCGAACGCCGAAGCGTATCACCGCGAAGGGCCGTTTTCAAGTTGAGGCGCGCCACGAGCCGGTTAGCTGCCCGTCACTGCTTCTGCGTTGCGGAAATACTTCTCGATGGCCTCAGCCTGAGCGTTCGTAACGACCGCCGACAATGCCGCCACGTCGGCTTGTTTCACCGCTTTTAGGCTGCCGAAATGTTCCAGCAGGCGGCGGGTCGTGGATTCGCCGACTCCCGGGATTTCTCTTAGTTCGGTGGCCCGGTCTCGGATCTGGCGGCGCTTGCGGTGGAAGGTTACGGCGAAGCGATGGGCTTCGTCGCGGATCATTTGGACCAGATGCAAGACGGGGGAATGATGGTCGAGAACGATGGGGTCGTCTTCCTGTCCGTAGACGTAGATGATTTCTTCGCGCTTGGCGATTGACGCCAGGGGTTGATTGATGATTTCGAGGGCTTCGAGCGATTGCGCGGCGGCGTGGAGTTGGCCCAGGCCTCCGTCGATGAGCACCAGGCTGGGCATGGACTTTTTCTTTTCCGTCTTTGTTTCTTCGAGCAGGCGCTGGTAGCGGCGGGTTACGACTTCTCGCATGCTGGCGAAGTCGTCCACTCCTTCTACCGTCTTGATGATGAATTTGCGGTAGTCGGACTTTTTCATCTTGCCGTCTTCCCAGACCACCATCGAGGCGACGGTTTCGGCTCCTTGAATGTGGCTGATATCGAAACACTCGATACGCTTGGGCGGTTCGGGGAGGGATAGGGCTTCTTGCAGGGCTTCCTGGATGGCCTTGGCGTTGGGCTTCAGGATTCGGAAGCGCTGGTCGTAAGATTGCTTGGCGTTGGTGCCGGAGAGATCGACGAGTTCGCGTTTGTCTCCGCGCTGCGGGATGGTGATGTGAACACGCGTGGCTCGACCGCCTTCTCCGGCAAGTTGATCGCTGAGGGCTTCTTCTAACTCTTCGCGATCTTCAAAGTCGACGGGGACGTAGATGTTGCGCGGGACGTAGGGCTGCGCCAGATAGAGCTGCTTCAGCAGGGCGGAGAAGAATTCCGCGGGGTGGAATTCGCCGGCGGCGGGACGGGCGGGGACGCCCGTCGCTCCATCGTTTGTATTGGTTTCGTCGATCTGCGCGAATTCGGGGAGATCTTCCCAGAAGAATTCCCTGCGGTCGAGAACTTTTCCTCCGCGCATGTGGAACAGGTTGACGGCCAGCATTTGATTTTCGTAGTGATAGCCGAAGACGTCGGCGTCGTCGCCTTCGGCGGCGGCGATGCGTTGCTTTTCCTGCAACTGTTCGACCGTGGAGACCAAGTCGCGATAACGGGCCGCGCGCTCGAACTCCTGCGCTTCGGCGGATTCGGACATGCGTTCGCGCAGAGATTTCACCAGGTCGGTTTGCCGGCCTTCGAGGAACAGCTTCACGTCCCGCACGGCTTCGGCGTAGATCTCGGGCGTGGTCAGGTCCTTCACACACGGGCCGAGGCAACGCTTGATGTAGTACTGCAAGCAGGGGCGAGGATGGTTGCGAGTTAAATCGACTTTGCAGGACGGGACGAGGAAGTGACGATGAATCAGATCGACAATGCGATAGGCCAGGTTGGCAGGGAAGTAGGGACCGAAGTAGGCGCTGCCGTCCTTGCGCAGGCGCCGGGTCACATAAACGCGCGGGAAGCGCTCGGCCAGCGTCAGCTTTACGTAAGGGTACGTCTTGTCGTCGCGCAGCAGGATATTGAAGCGCGGTTTCTTCTGCTTGATGAGGTGATTCTCCAGCGCCAGCGCTTCTTTGTTATTGGCGACGACGATGTAGTCGACGTCGACCGCCTCGCGCACCAGCGTCCCGGTTTTCGCGTCTTCCCAGCGCCCTTCGTGGAAGTAGGAGGAGACGCGGGAGCGCAGGTTCTTGGCCTTGCCTACGTAGATGACTTCGCCTGCGGCGTTCTTGTAAAGGTAGACGCCGGGGGAAGTGGGGATGGTGCGGATTTTCTGGGGGAGATCCATCGGGGTTATGTTTAGTGTAGTGTAAAACAATTTGACGGAAGTGTGTTACAATAATGACATGGGTAACACAATCACAATACGTCTTCCCGAAGAACTGGCTGAATGGCTGAAGAGCACCGCTCGCAAGACAGGAGTTCCGGTTGGCCGGTTGGTTCGTGAAGAACTGGAACGCGCAAAACGAGAAAACGGCACTAAGTCGTACATGCGCTTATCCGGTTCGATCGATGGCCCTCCCGATCTTTCCTCGCGTAAGGGATTCTCCAGAAAATGACGGGCATTGCGGACACCGGTTTTCTTGTGGCATTTCTGAATCGCCGCGACCGGCATCACGAGTGGGCCGATGAGATCGGCATGCGCGCTTCAGAGCCTTTGCTCACATGCGACGCGGTTCTGGCGGAGACCATTTTCCAGGTTGGGTCCGTGGCCGAAGTTCTCGGACTGGTGCAGGAGGGATTCTTACAGCTCGCCTTTGATCTTCGGGGAAATCTCAATGAGGTCCTCGATCTCGCTGAGCGCTATCGAGATCGCAGTCCCGATCTTGCAGATTTGTGCCTCATACGAATGAGTGAACTATACGAGAGACTGCCCGTGTTCACGGTCGACGAAAAGGATTTTCGCGTCTATCGAAGGAACAAGAGGGACGTAATTCCGATCATTTGCCCACCCCGTGGCTGATCTTTACGCACTCCACCCCTTCACAAACTCCACCAAACTGCGCAACGCGATTCCCGACGGCCCTTTGGCGATCCAGGGTTTGCTGTCTTCCATCCAGGCGGTGCCGGCGATGTCGAGGTGGATCCAGGGAGTGTCTTCGGCGAATTCCTTCAGGAACATCGCGGCAAAGATTGCGCCTCCCCAACGGCTGCCGGAATTCACCATGTCGGCGATGTTGGACTTCAAGTTCTCCTTGTATTCGTCGTCCAAAGGCAGTCGCCACATCTTCTCGCCAGCTTGCTGGTTGGCCTTGGCGAAACGCTCGTAAAGCTCGTCGGTGCTGGCGAAGATTCCGGCGTTCACATAGCCCAAGGCGACCACTACAGCTCCGGTGAGAGTTGCGGCGTCGACGAGATGGGTGCAGCCTAACTGGCGGGCATAGCAGAGCCCGTCGGCCAGGATGAGGCGGCCTTCGGCGTCTGTATTGATGATTTCGATCGATTTGCCGGACATGGCGATCTGCACGTCTCCCGGCTTTTGCGCTTTGCCCGAGGGCATATTTTCGGTGGCGCAGACGATGGCGGTGACTTTCACCTTCGGCTTGAGCAGCGCGATCGCGCGCATGGCGCCGATCATGGTGGCGGCTCCGGCCATGTCGTATTTCATTTTCTCCATGCCGTCCGCTGGTTTGATGGAAATGCCGCCGGTGTCGAAGGTCACCCCTTTTCCAACCAGCCCGAGGTGCACGTCTTTCGCCGCGCCCGTCGGTTCGTAGCGCAACACGATCAGCGCGGGCGGTTCATCGGAGCCTTGCGCGACTCCCCAGAATGCCCCCATCTTCAATTGTTTGATCTTGTCGGCTCCGTAGGCCTCGCACTTCAGGCCGACTTCGGCGGCCATCTTCTTGGCGCGCTCGGCCAGGATGTTCGGCGTCATCAGATTCGATGGTTCGTTGACCAGATCGCGGGTGAAGTTCTGCGACTCGGCTACGATGCGGCCAGCCTGCATGGCGGCTTCCAGGGACTTGGCATCGCCGCTGGTCACGATGGTGAGGGCGTCGATCTTCTGCTCTTTATCCTTTTCCTTGCGATCGCTCTTGTAGTAGCCGGGATCGAAGTCGCCGATGATGGCGCCCTCGACGATGGAGCGCACGGCGTCGAAAGGAGAGGGAACTCCATTTCCACCGCCGCTGGCGAAGGCAAAGCTGTGGACGCTCTTGGCTTTCAGCGTGCGAACGGCGGCGCCGGCCAGTTTGCGTAGTTCTGCGGCTGAAAAATTCTTCGCTTTGCCGCCGCCGACGAGCAGCAGGCGTCTCGCTTTCAATCCCGTCGGGTGGTGCAGCAGCGTGGTTTCGAAGGGCTTGCCCGTAACCTCGCCGCTGGCAATCACGTCTTTGGCAGCTTCGCGGACGGCTTTGTCGTCGCACTCCACTGCCGGAGCGGGCTTGTCTTTCTCACTGTGATCGAGCACCACGACGACCAGGCAATCGGTTTCCAGCTGAGACGGGGCGGAGGAAGAGATGTTTGTTTTCATGATGGAGTATGTCCAGTATCCACGGTTCAGGGGGAAATGCGCAACTCAGTGGCGGGAAAGAGCGGTTGGGAAATCATCACGCGGTTGCAACGCGAAGAAAGCTCAAGTAGATGGCACGCACTGCAACTCGCCTCCGTTTGTGATAGAAAATACTGGTACTGCTCGGTAATGCTGCGAAGCCCGCAAGTCTGCGAACCATGATCGTTTCTGGCAGCCTGAATCCGCGAAAATCCGGTGCCCCGTGCTGAGGACGATATTCATCGCCCTGTCCGAAAGCCGGCGCATGCGTGGCATCGCCGAACGCTCGCGCCTGGGCCAGCGTACCTCCGCCCGGTTCGTCGCCGGCACCGAGGTTGCGGACGCCATTCGCGCCGCCGCCGCCATGAACCAGATCGGCGCTGGCGTTTCCATCGATAATCTCGGAGAAAACGTCACCAACGCCGACGAAGCCCGCGCCAGCGCCCAGCTCTACCACAACCTGCTCGACCAAATTGCCGCGAACAAGCTGAACGCCAACATCAGCCTGAAGCTGACCCACATGGGCCTCGACGTGGACGAAAGAATGGCCTATGACATCGTCCGCGGGCTGGTCGCCAAAGCGGCCGGCATGTCGCCCACAAATTTCGTTCGCGTCGATATGGAAGGCTCTCCCTATACGCAGCGCACGCTCGATTTCGTTCACGAACTGCACCGCGTGCCGGGCAACGAGGGAAGCGTGGGCGCGGTGATCCAGTCGTATATGCGGCGCGCCGAGGCCGACGTCGAGAAGTTGCTCTCCGAGCGCATCCGCATCCGCCTCTGCAAAGGCGCATATAAAGAACCCGAAGACATCGCCTTCCAGAAAAAGTCCGAGGTCGACGCCAGCTACGTCAAGCTGATGAAGATCCTGATGAAGAGTGGTGTCTATCACGGCCTCGCGACCCATGACGAGTCCATTATTAAGGAGGCCAAGGCCTTTGCCACGCGCGAGAACATCGCACGCAGCGCCTTCGAGTTCCAAATGCTGCACGGCATCCGCCGCGACCTGCAACAGAGCCTGGTGAAAGACGGCTGGGGGGTGCGCGTCTACATCCCCTTCGGCACCGAGTGGTATCCCTACTTTATGCGGCGGCTGGCCGAGCGCCCAGCCAATGTTCTGTTTATCGCGAAGAATCTGCTGCGCCCGTAGAAGCAGCGCTAAACCAAACGGCGTCAATCGGATAGAGACAAAACAGGCACAAACGGCAGAGTTTGCTCCGGCGAGCGCGCTAGCTTTTTTCTTCCCGGCGTGAAGGGAATTGGCGAGCGTTCTCGTTTTATCACATGGAGGCCAACCTGGATTGGGTCCACAGCCTGCCCCCCTCGGCAGTGTGCATGTACCCAACTGGGGATATGGGTCCGCGGCTCGCAACGATTTTGTACCGAGACTCCGGTTTCCAACTCAATGCTCTGCGTTGCCACGGGGAAGGGCAACGCAGAGTTTTTTGTCTTGTGGGAAACCGAGACGCGATTCTCCCTACCCCTCCCAAACAAACGCATCAAACACCCGCGTCGATTCAAATCCAATGCGCTTGTAGAGCGCAATCGCGCGGTCGTTGGCTTCAGTTACGGTCAGCGAGATGAAGCGGAATCCCCGCCCGCGCAAATTTTTAGTCGAAGCCGCCATCATGGCCTCGCCCAGTCCCGCCGAGCGGTGTTCGGGGAGCACGCATACCTGCGTAATGTGGCCAACATCGGGGCGCACCAGCGAGCACAGGATCAATCCGACGAGCGTGCGGCGCTGGAAGACGACGAAGGACGACTGTGGATCGAACGCGCCGCAGCCGGGGAAGCGCACGATGTTGTTCAAAAAACGCAGCGAGCCGGTGAGCGTCCGATATTGATCGTTAATTTCGGAATCGACGTGGCCGCGATACGCGGCGGTGATCAGCGCGGCGGCGGATTGGTATTCCTGCTCCGACCAGGGGCGGATTTCGAACTGCGGCGGCAACGGGCGCGCGGGCTTTGCTGGTTGGGGATGCTTGCCCATCTCAAAATTCATGAACACGCGCGGATGGCGGCTGAAACCCTGTTGCAGGAATGGCCGCGCGACTTCTCCGGTATGGTGCGCCAGCAACTGCGCCTCCACGCGATGAATGCCGGGCGACTGTTGCAGCGTCTCGATGACGTGGGTGAGCAGGCGTTCTTCCACTTCGTGACGGTCGGGGCCGCGGGCCGAATCGCGAACGAACAGGTCTCCGATAACACCCTTGCTCGACTCGTAGACAAAAAAGGAATAGCCGAAAATGCTGCCCCGCTCGATGGCGGCGTAACCGGGCAGAATTTTGGCATCCATGTAGCGCAGGATCATCTCGGCGGAAGTGCCGTAATCCCACGAGAGGTCCCGCGCCCACAGGGCGATCTCGTCTTCCAGCAGCGGGCGAAGGTCGGCGGAAGAGAAGTGGCGGAGATCGAGAATTTCCATAGAGGAGCCAGGTTTCAGAGTTTCAAGGTCTCAAAGTTTCAAAGCTAAAACCTGACGCTCGCGTTTGCCGATGCTTCCCTCTGAAACCTTGAAACTCTGAAACCTTGAAACCTTTCCTATTTCACCCAGTACAAATCCAACTTCTGCGCCGGCATGCTGGTTAAGAACGACACTCGGCGTCCCGGAACGAGCTGGGCAACCTGCGCCTGCGTACTTTGCCCGGCAACCAGAACATGCGCTGCGGCCGGAATGTTCCCGTCCTCGTATTGTTCCGCCGGACGATTGAGATAAAACTCCAATCCGTATTTCCGCTCGCGACTAAGATGATAAACCGCGATGGGGACCGGCTCGCGCGAAAAAGACTGAATGCGCTCGGCAATGGGACGAGCGGATTGCGTGGCGTCGATGACGGGTGCGGCGAAGCGGACGACGGCGGCTATGCTGATGACCACGGCCAACACAGTGACGCGGCTGAACAGACCCAGAGCGGCGCGAGAGCGGAGCGCAACCGCAATGCCTAGCGCAACCACGGCTGAGACGGCGGCGGCGATATAGGTTCCCTGCGTCCACAGCAGGCGATGACTCACCGCAACTGACGCGGCCGAGAAAGCGGCAAAGATCAGCAGTCCGCAGAGAACTCCATGAGCGGCGGCGAAAAGCGGCGAAAACACTCTCTCGTCCCGCGACCCCCGCGATCCCTCAGCGCCCTCTGCGTTGAACGCTCCAACGCCCCGGCAAGCGGCGAGATACTCGGCGACCAGCAGCGCCGCAGCGGGAACGGCAGGCACGATGTACCCCGGCAGCTTCGATTGCGACGCGCTAAAAAATAGAATCGGCACGACGATCCAGATCAGAAGAAACAGATCCCAGGAATCCTCCGGACTGGCAAACGCCTCTTTGGCCCAGCCTTCCGACCACATCAGCCGTACGCGTTGGGCGACGGCTGCGATCAGTATGATCGTCCACGGCACAGTGGCCAGCGCGAACACAGGCAGGTAGAACCAGAAGGGCTGAGGGTGGTGGTAGACGTTCGTTGAGAACCGTGCCAGATTGTGTTCGAGGATGAAGAAACGAAAGAACTCCGGATTGCGCAATTGCACCGCGACATACCAGGGCAACATCACAACGAGGTAGAGGGCAATGCCGGGGATCCAGAGAGCGCGCGAAATGGCTCGCCAGTCGCGCTTTGTGGCCGCGAAGAGAACAATGACGGCGGCGGCCAGAGCCGGCGCGACCGGGCCTTTGGCTAAAGTTCCCAGCGCAATAAAAAAGTAAAACACAGCTAGATAGGCGTGCCGCCGGCTTTCGTACCAGCCATACCAGCCGAGCAATGCAATCGCAAAGCAGGCGGCAAGTGGCATGTCCGTAGCGGCGGCGTGGGCGAATCCAACTACGGCGGCGCAACTGGCGGTAATAAGAGCGCCGTCAAGTTCGCTGCCGGGGCGGAAGCGCCGCAGGAAAAAATAAACGGCTGCCACGAGCAAGGCGGCATCGAAGGCGGCGGGCAGACGGGCAGCCTGGTCGGTGACGCCAAAAACGCGGAACGACAGCATGGCTTCCCAGTAATACAGCACCGGTTTTTCCAGCCACGCCTTGCCTTGCAAAGTGGGCGTCACCCAATCGGAGCGCTCAAGCATTTCGCGCGCCACCTGCGCGTAACGCGGCTCATCGGCGCCGACCAGACCAAAGGCTCCGAGCCCATAGAAGAAAAGAAATCCGCAAAACGCAACAAGCAGCAATACGTCGGTGCGGCTTCGCGGACTCGTGTCTGCTTGCGTTCGTTGCGGATTCATTGCTCGCGGACTCACTCGCAGCGTGGTTCGGCCGCTGGCTCCGCGTTCAAGAGTACCGCTTCCGCGCGCAGACGGTCGACAATTCGCGAAACGGCGACCGACAGAGGGCCCTCGATCGAACAGCCGCTGGCGCATTTGTGACCGCCTCCGCCGAAATACTCGGCCACGGTCGAGACGTTGACCTCGCCTTTGCTGCGGAGGCTGACGCGCAGGCGGCGATCAGCGAGTTCGCGAAAAAAAACAGCGACCTGCACATCGCCCATGGAGAGCGCGTAGTTGACCAGTCCCTCGCAATCTTCTTCGCGGGCGCCAAAGCGCGTCATCTGCTCCTGCGTGACCCAGATCCACGCGAGCGAACCTTCACGATGCAGATTCGAGAGCGCCGCCCCCAGCAACCGCATCTTGGCCGTCGAATGTCCGAAATAGATGGAGCGCGCACACAGCGCCGGGTCGGCACCGGCCAGCGCCAACTCGCGCGCCACGGTGAAAGTGTGCTCGTTCGTGCCCTCGAACATGAACGAACCCGTGTCGGTCATGAGTGCCGTGTACAGGCAGGTCGCCATGTTGCGATCAATGGGGACGCAGGCCCTACGCGCAAAGCGGAACACCAGTTCCGCAGTCGCCATGACCGAGGAATCGATCCAGTTGACGTTGGCGAAATTGCGGCCGCTGACGTGATGGTCGATATTGATGAGGAAACATTTGTCGAGACCATCCAGCAGCGTGCGCCGCGTGCTGTCGCATTCGAGCAGAATGACGGCGTCGGCCGCTGGAATGCGATCGGCCTTGATGACGCGATCGGCGAAGGGAAGGTTCTGATAGATGCGAGGCACGCCGTCATGCATGACCACGTCGGCCACTTTGCCCATGACGCGCAGGATCTGGGCGCAGGCAAGGGCCGAGCCGATGCCGTCTCCGTCGGGCCGGGCGTGCGAAGTAACGACGAACCGCTGCCGCGACCGAATTTCCTGTAAAACGCGTTCTACCATGAAGTGCCTGACTCGGGAGTTGTCAGTTCCCAGTTCTCAGCAAGACGCGTCCTGGGTTTTACTGACAACTGAGAACTGCTTTAAGGGCTGGGCTCAGCCCGCTTCCGCGCCCGTTTTTTCTCGCGGCCCAGCAACTCATCCACTCGACCCTCCAGTTGATCAGCGCGATCGATCTGGAAATAAAGTTCCGGCGGTTTGCGCAGCCGCAGCCGTTCCGCCAATTCGTGCCGCACATAATTCTTGGCAGCCGTCAGCCCTTCCAGCGTGCGTTCGGCCTCGGCCTCGTTGCCGGCCACGGTGACCATCACGCGAGCCGACCGCGCGTCGTCGGCCATAAGCACAGAACTCACGCTCGCCAAGCCGATGCGCGGATCGCCCAGTTCGCCTTCGAGAATCGTTTCGATCTCCTCGCGGATGGCCTGGCTCAACCGCCCGCGATGATATTTCTGCCCACGATGCTCCACGGCACACCTCGAACGGAGAAAACTTGTAAGAATATCAGAAACAACCCCGCAGTTGACACTCGTTCTCCGAGCAGCCTACGATTTGCAGAACCATGACTTGCAGAACCATGCAGACTTCAAAAACCTCCTACTCCCGTCCAACTTGTGCGCGCACCGCGAACCACCCCGTCGCGCAGCGAATTGCGATTCTGTTTCTATTGCTGGCCTGCGCGTATGTTGCGCTGGCGGCGCCGCCGCCACTCCCCGCCGCCGATCCGCAGCGCTACGTCGACGACATCAAAGCGCTGGCTGCTCCGGCGATGGAAGGTCGCGGCGCCGGCACAAAAGGCATCGCCCGCGCCGAGCGCCTGATCGAAAAACGCTACAAGAGCCTCGGCCTCGAACCCGCGGGCACGAATTCCTACCTTCAGCCCTTCACCGTGATCACCGGCGCGCAACTGAAAGGGAAGAACGATTTCGTGGTTACGAGTGGCGGCGAGAAGCATCAGCTTAAAGCCAAACAGGATTTCGTTCCCTATAGCTTTTCGGCTTCAGGATCGGCGCGCGGCGCTCTCGTGTTTGCCGGCTACGGCATCACCGCCGGCGAATTTCATTACGACGACTACGCCGGCCTCGACGTCAAAGACAAGATTGTCGTCGTGCTGCGCTACGAGCCTCCGTCGTTTGGCGAGAAGACCGGCGCGCCGGGCGGAACCCATGCCGCGACGAATCAGGTCATGACGCAGCATTCGCAACTGGTGACCAAGGCCATCAACGCCCGCAATCATGGCGCGAAGGCCCTGGTGCTGGTGAATGGCAAACTCGGCGACGGCGAAGAGGATCTGCTCACGCGCTTCGGCAGCGTCAGCGGCCCAGAGGATGCCGGCATCCTTTTTCTTCAAGTCAAGAATGATGTCGCCGAAAGCTGGCTGAAGGCGACGGGCAAATCGCTCCACGAATTGCAGAAGCAGATTGACGACTCAATGAATCCCGCGTCGTTCGCGCTGCCCGCGGATCAAACTGCGGCGCTAACCGTCAGCATCCGCACCACGCGCGCCACCGTGAACAACGTGCTGGCGTACCTTCCCGGCAAGACCGACGAATACGTGATCATCGGCGCGCACTACGATCACCTCGGCCGCGGCAACTTCGATTCGCTCGCGCCGTCGCAGATCGGCCAGATCCATCCCGGAGCCGACGACAACGCTTCCGGCACCGCCGGAGTGCTCGAACTGGCGCGGCTTTTAGCTCCGCAAAAAGGTCAGTTGCGGCGCGGAATTCTCTTTATGTCGTTCGCCGGCGAAGAGCTCGGCTTGCTCGGCTCGGCCGAGTGGGTCAAGAATCCGACGCGTCCGCTCGACAAGGCCGTCGCCATGCTCAACATGGATATGATCGGCCGCATCAAAGACGACAAGGTCTACATCGGAGGCGTCGGCACCGGCTCCACGCTCAAGGCCGCGGTCGAGCAGGCTGCCGAGAAGTCTGGATTCAAGATCGAGTATTCGGCCAGCGGATATTCTTCCAGCGATCACACTTCGTTTGTCACCAAGAAAATTCCGGTTCTGTTTTTCTTTTCTGGCCTGCACTCCGACTATCACAAGCCTTCCGATACCTGGGAGAAGATCGATCCGGTAGCAGCGACGCGCTTGTTGGCCGTGGTCGGGATGACGGGCGAGCTACTGGCCGATGCGGAGGAGCGTCCGGCATTCATCGTGGTCGCCGAAGACAAACCGGCAGGCGGATCGGGCGGCAGCGGCTACGGCCCGTACTTCGGATCGATCCCAGATTTCGGCCAGGTCGAAACCGGCGTGAAGTTCTCCGACGTGAAGCCCGGATCGCCCGCCGCCAAGGCTGGCCTGAAAGCGGGAGACATCCTAATCCAATTCGGCGACAAGCCGATCAAAAACCTCTACGACTTCACCGACGCCCTGCGCCGCAGCAAGGTCGGCGACGTGGTCGAGGTGAAAGTGCTGCGCGACGGCCAGACGGTCACGGTTCCGGTCAAGCTGGAACAGAGGAAGTAGGGGCGCGACCCGGCTCTTGCATATCTGTGATCTATAAGTTACAATGACACATGTGATCGAAGTTCGCCGTTACCTGACGAAGAGCGGCCGAGATGTATTCGGCGAGTGGTTGGCTGGACTCAGGGACAACCGGACACGGGCAAAGATAGTGGCCCGGGTCGATCGGCTGTCGGCGGGAAACTTCGGAGACTGCAAGTCGCTGCGTGGGGGATTGTTTGAGTTGCGCATCGACTGGGGACCGGGCTATCGGGTCTATTACGCGCTCGATGGAGCAACTTGTGTGTTGCTGCTCTGTGGCGGGAATAAGAGGAAGCAATCCTCCGACATCAAGCGCGCTGCGGAATACCGCAAGGACTATCTGGAAAGGACGCGATGACCATGAAACGCAAGGCGAGCATATCGCACGACGAGGCGACGGTTCGTGAACTGCGCGACAATCCCGACTTTGCCGCGGAGTATCTCAGAGCAGCCTTGGAGGATGCCGACGAGCCGAGCGTGCTCCTGATCGCGCTGCGCCGCATCGCGGAAGCCAGAGGCGGAATCGCCAAGGTAGCCAAGGCCGCTGGCATTGAGCGCGAGAGTTTGTATCGCGCGTTGTCGGTGCGTGGGAATCCTCGCCTCTCCACGCTGGTTGCCGTGACCAAGGCGGTGGGCTTGCGGCTCACGGTGGAAGCGGCGCGGTGAAGGGCGGGCCTTAAGGCGGCCCGCGCGATCCCACATATACAAACGGACATGACGAGTTGTTAAGCACCCACCATACGGAAACGGCATTGGCAGGCAACGGCTGGATCTCCAGATGGTCATGAGCAAAATTGACCATTCGGCGCACCCACGGTGACTATAACCTTAGTGGGTCTTACACAAAACTTGCTATTCTGGCCGAGCAGCCTCTTGTGCGGGTCAATCCCGACGACCGATCATATCTTGGGGGCTAGGAGAAAATCTCATCCGAAACCAACTAGGTGCCTCATGGCAACTTTTGACCAATTTCCCGCGCTTGTTTGCAAGAGCTGCTCCCGGCCCATTCCACTTCCTCCAGCCAAGTGTCCCGATACATCGGAGGGTCAAGGACTGTGGCCCAAGGGAGGGTCAAGACGAAATTTCTTATGTCCCGCGTGCAGGCACGTGCATGGGTATTCGGCTCCAGATATCCAGTTGATGCTCCCTTACACGGATCCGCGCCGAGCATCCACTTCCTACAACGTCGCTTACATACGATTGCAATGCGAGGTGCAAGGCTGCGCTTCCATCATACGCATTCGCACACTCATGGCATTCAATAAATGCCTGGATGAAGAGGCGACGGCAATGCTGGCGGCAAGCCAAGCGCATGCGATTGCCTGTGGCAACGGACACAGCCTAAACGGCCCTATTGTCCATAAAAGTCTCGCTTTCGATGTCCACTTGGACGAGGATTGGGAGACCGGGGACGGTTGGAATCGGCGCGCTCCCGCGCGATTGAGCGCTTAGGAAAACGGCGCTCGGCATGGGCGCTGGGAACAGACTACCGCCCAGCTTCAAACCGATATCCAATTCCGCGCAGGGTTTTCAGATAGCGCGGATGACGCGGATCGCGTTCGATTTTTTCGCGCAGACGTCTTACAAAGACGTCAATCGAGCGCGGAGTCACAAACGACCCTTCTTTCCACACCGCATCAAGCAACTGATCGCGAGTGAAAACGCGTCCGCGATGGCGAGCGAGGTATTCGAGCAGGCGGAATTCGCGCACCGTGGTCAAAACTGGATTGCCCGCGACGCGCACGGTCATCGACGCCAGATCGATTTCCAATTCCCCAACTTGAATCACTTCCTGATGGACAGTTTCCGGCTGAACGCGCAGCACGTTGCGGATGCGCGCGATCAATTCGCGGGGACTGAAGGGCTTGGTGATGTAACCGTCCGCGCCCACTTCGAAGGCCTGAAGACGGTCGGGTTCCTGCGTTTTGGCGGAGAGGAAGATGACAGGCGTTTTGGCCAGATGCTCGTGCTGGCGAATCTCGCGGCAGAGATCGAATCCGTTCATGCCGGGCAACATGATGTCGAGCAGAAACAGCGACGGCATCGCCAGCGCGGCCTGGGGAACGACCGGCGCTCCGGAGAAAAACGTGGAGACGTCGAAGCCAGCGGCGCGCAGATTGTGTTCGATGAGGTGCGACACGTCGGGATCGTCTTCGACGACGTAGATCAGAACGGGATAGCGCGGTTTGGGTACCGCTTCCAAAAGATCCATGGCCTGAAGGAGAGCCTCACGCGGTGTCGACGAGCTTCGATTAGTAAAGAGCTTCGCTTTGCGACTCCTAACAGTAGAGGGACGGTGTTGCGGCAATGTTGCGGCAGTGTTAAAGGAGGGTTAATTTGAGCGCGCGCAGCGTGTCCGGGCGAGGACGCCCGGCGCTCCACTGGGATGGGCAGGATTCCCGATCAATGGGGTTGGGATTGCGGCGGCGAAACGGCGGCGGCTGGCGGCGCTGCTGGTTCGGGAAGCGACTGAAGCTCATGCTGAATCCATTGCAGGTTCTTGCCGTCAATGAAAGCCGCGGTGAACTCGTCCTCATTCTTGTAGAGCTCCAGTTTGGAGCCGGCGGGGACGGCGGCGCGCAGCTTTTCCTGTATGGGCTTGGGTGTGTTGGCGTCGAATAGTTCGGTGTCGAGACGAAATTTCTTCGCCTGAATCTTGGGTAGCCAATCGAGTGGATCGAGCGGCGCTACCTTCTTTAGGAACTCCGGCTTCACGTAGTCCGCGCGTTCCTCCGCGGGCACGAAGGGCGAGGTTGCGATCCAGGCGGGCCAATCTCCCCAGGGATCGAGTGCTTCGAGCACCTTTATGCGCGGGTCGACAGCCGAAGCGAGGATGGCGATGCTGGCTCCCGAGCCCTGGGTGAACATTCCGACGCGGTTCATGTCGAGATCGCCGCGCTGCGCCAGATAGTTCAGCACCATTTGCACATCGTGCGCCGAGGTGGCGAGGCTCTCCTGCAATTCGCTGAGGAACCACTGCTTCATGGGACGGTCGTGGTAGCGGTGCCCGGTGAGCGCGGTGACGAAGCCCACGGCGGCAAAGCCGTTCCTAGTCACCAAGTCTTCGTATTCGTCGCGCTTGAAGATCTCGGTGTCGGTGGGATAGCCATAGAGATACAGGATCACGGGAGGGTTTTTGACTCCCTTGGGCTTCATTACATAGAGGTCGATGGGATCGCCCCAGCGCCACTGGAGTTGGAGCAGTTCGACCGTGTAGTGAGGTCTGTCCGTAAGGAAGACGACCGGACGAACGGGTAATAGATGGCTGCCGGTTAGCAAGGGCGAGGTCCAGTCCTCCCGCACGCTTTCAAAGCGATGGTCGTTTGGATCGGCGATCGGCGGAGATGCCGGGGTGAATTGAGCCGCGCCGCTGCGAGCCAAGAGCAGGATTGCGCCGGCGAGAGCGATCGCTCGTAGAAAGTTGAGTGAAAGTAGATTGGACATCGCTTTAGTTTTCCCAAGAAGCATAGCCTATCAATATTAACGTTCGGTGACTGCCGGCTTTGGCGCCGTCGGTGGGTTCAAAAAGAAGGGCGAGCCGGTAAAATGGCCCGCCCCTCGTGTTCGGTACAACAGTTTAGTGGAGTTACGGTCTGGTCACACACGCACTCGGGTTGTTGTTTACGCTTTGCACGGTTTTTGAACCGGCCCCGGTTTCCTTGATGATGCAGCCGCCCAGGTCTCCGCCAGCTTCGGTTGTCCCGGCGTTATGTGGAGCCGCGCCAATCAAGTTGCCGCCGCCGTCGTACTGTTGGTAGTGCGAACGCAGGTGCGTGAGCCCCGGATCTGTGGGATATGGAGCCACTGTCGTCTTTACAAACGGAACGTAGTCTGGCACGGAGGAGACAACATAGGCCTGCGATTTCTTGATCAGGTCGTTGGCTGCCACTTTGCCTTTTGCGTTGGTGACCAGGCGCAGCACCGTCCAGGCACTGTAAGTGCCATTGCGGAGGTTGGGGAACGAGAGTCCGCCTGTCCAAATCTCGCTTTCGGGGCAGGGGAAAGCGCCAGAGCAGGCAACGGGCAGATTGGCAGCACCCGGTATAGTACCGGCGGTAGTGGGCTGACCGGGGTCGGAGCCGCCGTAGGACGCGAAGAGCGGGTCGACACCGTCCAGTTGGATGTAACCGTAAGCGGTGCTATTGGCGACCGAGCTGTAGTTGCCGTAGCCGAAGAGGCCGTAGCCGATGCCGTCCAGTCCACCGAATTTCGCGGAAGAGTTTTGGACCGACTTTACCTCCTCGCTGGAGCCAATGGCGCGATGACGTGAGCCGAGACCGCTAAGGCAAGTTCCTGACTGGCCTGCGAGTGGATTATTCGCGCCCACATTGGATTCCTGGCTTAAGCCGAGAACCGAACCCGTTCCCGTGCCGGTGTAAACCGTGGGACGGCGGAATACGGTGGCTTCAGCAACGTTGCCCTGGCCGGAGATGGGCTCGTTGATGAAGATGTTGATTGCCCCCGCGGCCAGACCGAAGGCGCTGGCGTCGCAGTTGGCGCCCGAGAACGCCTGTTGCAGTTGAGTGGGAGTTGCGTTGGTGAGACTGGCGAGCGGGCCAATGTTCCGCTCGGTGAAGAATATCAACGGAGTGGCTCCAAAGTTCAGGACGTTGTAGCTGGGTATGGTGTCGCCGCTGATGGGGTCGACGCCGCTGATGTTAAAGGCGAGAACATTGGCCTGGGCGGTGCTGCCCGGGTACCCGCTCTTGATGGGGTTTCCGACATAGGCTCCAGAGGCTTGGCCGAGGCCGTTGGCCGGGCAAACGCCCGGGGCATTGACGGTGTTGTATCCGAGGCCGTCGAGTTCGTCGCTGGCGGCACCGCCATAGCTTCCAGCGCCGAGTTGGGAGTTGGTGCGGCACGTCAGGAACAGGGCATCTTCGGGACGGTATACCGTCGCGGCCGCATTAACGAGGGTTCCGGCCGTGAAGACGGCGGCGATGGCCGCTGGCAAAGCCGAGTCCGCGCCCCAGAATGCGGAAGAGATCTGATTCGCGCCGGTGCCCGTGAGACTCGCCGACCCGACGATTGAGGTGCACGAAGGCTGGGCAAAGTAGCAGCGTGTTCCGACGACGGCGTCCACCTTGTTGAACGACCATACCTTGGTGACGGCGGAATTCCAAACGATCCAGAGGGTGCCGGCGTCGACGTTGTTGGGTGTGACGCGAGTGTCCACGAGGTTGGCAACGTTGGAAGCGCTGGTCCAGTGCCCAGCACCAGCGCCAGCCTCCTGATAAGCGGCTAACGCGAGCGACTGCCACATGGCCGAAGAGCCCGAGATGGTCAACTGCACGACCACGGGTTTGGCGTTTGCCAGGGGCACGATGCCTCCAAACATAGCCAACAACAGAGATGCAAAAATCGATTTCATGCGCGACATAATCCTTAAATTCCTTTCGCAGGGTTTGTAGGTCCGGTCCCGTCTCTCGGGCCGAGGGGGAAGCGAGTTCGAGCATAGAGGCGAAATTCCATAATGTCAAGTAGTTCTATAGAGATTATTTCAGTAATACATAAACTTTGCACAACCAGTGCAAAAAGTATTCGGCTAGCGGAAAGTGCGGTCATCACGCGAAAACCAGGCTTGGAAATGCAGGTTCAAGTTGTGCTATGGCAATAAAGTAGATGGGAGATAAGGATTATGTTCGAGAAGCGGGGTTCTCCGAATCGCGGCCGGCTTGACGGTTGCACTCCGGAGGGCCACCAAAGAGGAAGGGCGGGCCCATGACAGGCCCGCCCTCGTGTTCGATGAAGCGGTTTGAGTGAAGTTACGGCGTCACGGGTCGAGTCACACAGGCCGATGACAACGGGCTGTTGTTCACCAGCCCGGTGGTGGTGGAACCGGCACCGGTTTTGGAGTGGATGCAGCCACCCATGTCGCCGCCCGCCTCTGTGGTCGTGCCCAGGTTATGGGGCGCCGCACCGAGGAAGTTTCCGGCTCCATCGTACTGTTGGTAGTGCGAGCGTATAAGCTTCAGCCCCGGATCACCCGAGGTCGCCGCAAACGGAATGTAATCCGGAACGCTAGTGACGTTGAGCTTGTTCCCAGCCACTGAGAGGTCCTTGGCTTGCGCCAGCGACGTGGAGCCGGTTGTGCCCACCAGGCGCACGATCGACCAGGCTTTGTAGCTGCCATTGCGAACGTTCGGGAAGGAGAGACCGCCCGTCCAGATATCGCTTTCCGGGCAGGGGAATGTCGAGCTGCAGGTTGTGGGCAGGTTTGCCGAGCCCGGCAGCGTACCGGCCGAGCCAGGGGACGGATTCGTTGCGGTGGCGGGCTGACCAGGATCGCCACCGGTGTAGGAAGCGAAGATCGGGTCCACGCCGTCCAGCTGAATGTAGCCTTGGCTCGGGAGGTTGGCGATCGAACTGACGTTGCCGTAGCTGAAGAACGTGTAGCCGATGCCGTCGCGACCGCCAAACTTAGCGGCCGAGTTGGCAACCGACTTGACTTCCTGGCCGGTGCCAATGGCGCGATAGCGCGCGCCGGCGCCGGACAGGCAAGTTCCAGACTGCCCGTTGAGCGGGTTGTTGGAAGGAGCGTTGACGTTGGCTTCCTGGCTGATGCCAAGAGTGGAACCGGGATAGACGTCCGGTTTGCGGAATACAGTGGCTTCGGTGGTGTTCATTGTGCCCGACAGCGGTTCGCGCAGGAAGATGTTAATGCCGCCGGAGGCTAGACCCAACGCGCTGGCGTCGCAGTTGTTTCCCGAGAACGCCTGTTGCAGTTGGAGATCGGTGGCGTTGGTCAGAGTGGCGAGTGCGGACGCACGCTGATCGATGAATACGATGGGAGTGGCTCCCACTTCCACAACCGAAAAGGCCGGGATGGCGGTGCCGGTGATGGGGTCGCTGCCGCTGATGTTGAACGACACAACGTTGGCCTGCGAAGGGCTGCCGGGGTACGCGCCCTGGATGGCGGTTCCCTCGTAGTAAGCGGTTGAGGCCAGGCCCGAGGGTGAGCCGAAGACACCTGGACAAAGGCCCGACGTGAGACCGGGGCTATTGTTGTAGCCGAGGCCGTCCGTGCCGTCGGTGCCAAAGCTTCCGTTGCCGAGCGGTGAGTTAACGCGGCAAACGACGAAGGCTGCATCCTCAGGACGGATATCGGTGGCGGCGACGTTGACTGCAGTTCCAGCGCCGTTGAAAAAAGCCTGCACCGCAGCCGGGGGTGTCGAGTCCGCTCCCCAAAGGTTGGTTCCGATCGCCTGATCGGCGCCCGTCCAAGTGGTCACCTGCGCTGAGCATGCG
>Ga0302269_1000039_pt1 | contig 65895 bp, 47 predicted proteins | sample III_Bog_E2_2_FD_194560 | JGI IMG/M metagenome (GOLD analysis project Ga0302269, IMG submission 194560) | Peat permafrost microbial communities from Stordalen Mire near Abisko, Sweden - III_Bog_E2_2 | ecosystem: Environmental > Terrestrial > Soil > Wetlands > Peat | place: Sweden: Abisko...
CTGCCCCGACAATCTCATCGGCACGGTCGACCTCTACCTGGTCAACCACCACGGTTTCAACCTCTCCAACTCCAAGGCCTTCGTCGACGCCATCCATCCCCGCGTCGCCATCATGGACAACGGCGCACACAAAGCCGGCAGCCCTGAAGCCTGGCAGACCGTCCACGAGAGCCCCGGCCTTGAAGACCTCTGGATGCTCCACACCGCCGAAGACTCTGACGCCGCCCACAACAGCGCCGACGCCCTGATCGCCAACCTCAAAGGCGGACCCGACGGCGCCTACTTGAAAGCAGTAGTCTCCCGCAACGGCAGCTTCACCGTCACCAATTCAAGAACCGGGCAAACGAAAACGTACGCAGCAAAGTAACTGCGGCAAGTTATGGCTCAAATGAACCGGCCCCCGACCAGGCAAAGAAGCTCCGTGCCCCATCCATTCGCCTTTTTTCTGGCGAATGGGTGGGAAGCAGTGCGCTGAACGGAGCCCATTCATCAGGAGCGAGCGTTGTTCCTTTGAGCGGTTCGCTTAAGACGCCATCCCCCGCGGCCGCTCCTCATGCAGCTCCTCATACAGTTCATCCACCTTCTCGCCGGCCTTCGCCAGAGCCTTCTTTCCCGCGCCAGTAATCGTGTAAACCCGCCGCTTCCGCCCACCCACCTTCTTCATAGCCGACTTCAACAGCCCACTCCTCTCCAGCCCATGAAGCAGCGGATACAGCGTCCCCGGCCCAATCCGATATCCGTGATGCGCCAGCTCCTGCATCATCCCCAGCCCAAACACCGGCTCGTGCGCCGCATGCACCAGCACGTGAATCCGTATCAGCCCGAAATAAAGTTCCCGCTGTTGTTTCAACACAGGATGAATATAACCTCCCTCTGCCCAATCCTGCATTTCTCTAAGATCGATTTCCGATATATATAATTTCCTGCTATCGAATTTCGATATAAAATCTTTTCTACGATCGAATTTCGATCCATCTTGTTCCAATGGCTGGCATCCCCGCCAAGGCCATGAACATCCAAACCGCCCAGGAGACACGATGAGGTCCGCGCTCCATCTCGCTAGTCTGTCGCTGCTCCTCATCCTCTCCGCCGCCACGCTCGCTGCGCAGGCCGGCCCTCCCTTCCAAACCGACGATCCCACTCCCGTCGACCTTCACCACTACGAGTTCTATGTCTTCAGCACCTTCGACGGCACACCCGCCGAGTCAGATCCCACCGGTCCCGCATTTGAATTCAACTGGGGCGCCATCCCCAACATCCAGCTTCACGCCATCCTTCCCTTCGGCGCCGTCATTCCTTCCAACAACCCCGCCTACGCTCCCGGCGGAACCGGCCCCAGCGCATTCGGCCTGACCGACATGGAGCTCGGCGTGAAGTACGGCTTCCTCAAGCAAACTCCGCACCGCCCGCAGATCGGCAGCTTCACCATGTTTGAAATGCCCACCGGAAATTTCAACAAAGGTCTCGGCGTTGGCCGCGTCTGGTACAAGCTTCCCCTCTGGGCAGAGAAGGAATTCGGCTCCTGGAGCCTCGTTGGCGGCCTCGGTTACGCAGTCGTTCCCCAAACCGGCTATCGCGATTACCTCTACGGAGGCTATCTCATGAAGAAAACTGTCAGCGAACGCCTCGAGCTTTCCGCCGAGATCTTTTCTCACGCCAAGGAAGGCATCGCCACCGCGCAAACCCAGTCCTCAACGCTGATTGACGCAGGCGGCTACTACCACTTCAAATCTCCCGGCCTGCAACTGCTCTTCGCCTACGGCCACTCCGTCGCCGGCCAAACAGAAAACTACGCCTATCTCGGCCTCTATAAAACCTGGGGGAAAGACAAGGACGCCGACAAGAAATCCGCGGCAGACGCCATGCTCTCTCCGCATCCCGGCCAGCCCGCATCAAGGTAGCCCATCACTTCACGATCACACAGCGTCGCATCGCAACAGGGAGGCACAAACGATGGCAATCACCGAACGCGCCTTATGGACGATGATCCACGGCATGGGATTCGGCGCCCTCTATTTGCTCGCCTGTTCCGGCGCGCTCATGGAACTCTATCGCCTCACCACGTCATCCACGCCCGCCTCCGCCACACCCCGCCAGGCTCGCTTTCTAAATATCTACCTCATCGCAATGGCCGTCTTAGCCTGGGCCGCCGTCCTCACAGGCACATACGTCGTCTACCCCTGGTATCGCGCCACTCCGCCCCTAGGCTCCGTCGATCTCTCCATGTTTCCCCAGCACCTGCTCATGTCCAATCCCACCACCATCGGCTGGCATTCGCTCGGCATGGAGTGGAAAGAACACGTCGCGTGGTTCGCTCCCATCTCCATCACCATGGTTGCATTTGTCTTCATCCGTTACGGGCGCCATCTCGCCAGCCACAAGCAACTGCGCGCCGCCATCCTGGGCTTTGCAGCGGCCTCGTTCCTGGCAGCCGGCATCGCAGGCTTCTTCGGAGCCATGATGAACAAATACGCTCCGGTCAATGGTGGTCCCGCCATTCAACTCAGCCGCGGAGGCGAAAAATGAACCCGCTTCCTGATCAATCTCAGCAGAATGATTCGTTACTCCCCAACGGCTCCGGCGCGGCGGCCATCCTCTCCGCGGGTATCGCCTGCTTCGCTCTCGCCGTCCTCGCCATCGCGGCAGACAAGTCCGCGGCCCTCAAAAGTTCTCTTGCCTTCCACAAGCCCACAGGTCCGCTCTCCGGCGTTACCACCGTCGCCCTTCTCATCTGGCTTGTCGCCTGGGTCATTCTTGAAGTGCGCTGGCGCTGGAAGACCGTCGCCCTCAGCCGCGTGGCGATCCTCGCTCTTGTTCTGCTTGTTCTTGGATTCCTTCTGACCTTCCCGCCCATCGCGGATCTCTTCTAGCTTCGCGACCTGCGGTAAAGAGCTTCCAGCGCATCGCAAGCCGCCTTCACCCCGTCCTCATGTTTGAGCACCTGCGCCACCTCCGCCGCCCTCACCCCGAAATACGGCTCCGCCAGCATCGCCTTCAGCTTCCGCGCCACCGGCACCGGCGTATAGTCTCCCCGCTGAATCACCCGTCCCACGCCCAGCCGTCGCATCCGCCTCCCGTTATCCGGCTGGTCGTGCGAATACGGCATGATCAGCATCGGCTTGCCCGCCCGCAAACACTGCGCCGTCGTCCCCACCCCGCCCTGGTGCACCACCATCGCCGCCCGGTTAAACAGCGCGGAATACGGTGCATACTCCGCCACGCAAATCGTCTCCGGCAGCGCCTGCTTGATCTTGTTGCGCGGATCGCTTCCAATCAACAAAACGGCGCGAATCCCCAGCCGCATCGCCGCCTTGGCTGAATACTCGTAAAACTTCCCCGCCGCCAGCACCGCGGCCGATCCCAGCGTAAACACCACCGGCGCCGGCCCCGCCTTCAGAAAATCCTCCAGATGCGCCGGCAGCGCCGCGTTCCCCGCGTCCGAGTCGTAGTAGCAGAATCCCGTAATCTCCGTGTGCTCCGGCCAGTCCTTCTGTTCCGTCCCCAACACCCGCGAAAACAGCGCCAGCACCAGCTCCGGAGAGTGCTTGGCGTCAAACAGCGGATTCGGTCCCCGCTCCAGCCCCAGTTCCGCGCGCAAGTCGTAAATCGGCTGCGGCCACTTCCGGCTCACAAACCGCGCCAGCCGCTTGATCGCCCGCCCCATCCCCGGCACCGTCCTGTCCGCCCTCGCCAGCCGCGGATACATCGGCAACACCGGCGGATCGAATGCCGAAAAGAAGCTCAACGGCGCCAGCACGTAGCTCGCCCACTTGATCCCCGTCATCTCCGCCACAATCGGTCCGGCATAGTTCAGCTCGCCCAGCAGCAGCAGATCGGCACGCTCAGGCTTCGTCGCCGCATCCATGAGATCGTCATAGGTCTGCCTGAGCACCGGAAACAGAAACTCCCGCAGCCCCCGCTCCGTCCCCTTCTTCACGTCGTAGATCATCTCCGCCATCAGCGTATTACTGGGGTCGATGTCCGGCCGCACCGCGTGGAACTCAATCCCCAACGGCACAATCTTCTCGCCAAACACCGCCGGCACAGCCATCACCGGCACATGCCCGCGCCGCTTCAACTCCAGCGCAATCGCAATCAGAGGATTGATGTCGCCAAACGTCCCGATGTTCGAGAGAACAATGCGCAAAGTCAGCTTCCGGATTCGTGATGGATAAGTACAGCTAAGAGGTTAATCCATCGCCCCTCTGGGTGGCCCGTGGGGTGGGCGGCTGAATGGGTGGGAAAGCAACCAAGCCAGTGCGAGCCTCCCGCGAGCGTCTGCTCCATGCAATGGTGCGAGCCTCACGCGAGCGTCTGCTCCATGCAATGGTGCGAGCCTCCCGCGAGCGTCTGCTCCATGCAATGGTGCGAGCCTCACGCGAGCGTCTGCTCCATGCAATGGTGCGAGCCTCCCGCGAGCGTCTGCTCCATGCAATGGTGCGAGCCTCCCGCGAGCGTCTGCTCCATGCAATGGTGCGAGCCTCACGCGAGCGTCTGCTCCATGCAATGGTGCGAGCCTCCCGCGAGCGTCTGCTCCATGCAATGGTGCGAGCGAAAAGCGAGCGTCTGCTCCATGCAATGGTTCTCACTCCGCTGTCGCCAAGCGACCACCACATCCTCCATTTGATACACTCGCAATCCGGAGGCACCTTTTTTGGCCCACGCAACGCATACCGGCTCGCCGCTTACGCGGCTCTCTGAAGAAGAGAAACTTTTCTACTCCACTGTGCGGCAGTTTGCCGAAGAAAAGATCGGGCCGCACGTGGGCGCGATGGACGAGGCGCAGCAGTTCGCCCCCGGCCTGGTGAAGCAGCTCTTTGAACTCGGACTGATGGGCATTGAGGTGCCTGAGGATCGGGGCGGCGCGGGCGGCAGCTTCTTTGACGCAGTCCTGGCCATTGAAGCCATTTCAACCGTGGATCCGGCCGTCGCCGTGCTGGTGGACGTACACAATACGCTGGTCGTCAACGCGCTGCGCCGCTGGGCCACCGAGGAGCAGAAGAAACACTGGCTGCCGAAGCTGGCCACTGACACGGTAGGCGCGTACGCACTGAGCGAGGCCGGTTCCGGTTCGGATGCGTTTGCCCTGCAAACCCGCGCAGAGGAGGCGCCCGGCGGCTATCGACTGAACGGCCGCAAGCTCTGGATTTCGAATGCGCGCGAAGCAGGGCTGTTCATTGTCTTCGCCACGCTTGATCCTGCCGCGGGCTACAAAGGCATCACGGCGTTTCTCGTCGAAAAGGGCACGCCTGGATTTACGGTAGGCCGCAAGGAAGACAAGCTCGGCATCCGCGCCAGCAGCACCTGCGAACTGATCTTCGACAACTGCGAAATTCCGGAAGAGACTTTGCTGGGCGAGCCCGGCAAGGGCTACAAGATCGCGATTGAGACATTGAATGAAGGCCGCATCGGCATTGGCGCGCAGATGCTGGGCCTGGCCGAAGGCGCATGGGGCCATGCCGCTCAATATTCCAAAGCCCGCCGCCAGTTCGGCCGTCCCATCGCTGAATTTCAGGGTGTGCAATTCACGCTGGCGCAGATGGCCACGGAGATTGAAGCGGTGAAGCTGATGGTCTACAACGCCGCGCGCCTGAAGGACGCCGGCCAGTCGTACGTGCTGGAAGCAGCCATGACCAAGCTCTTCGCCTCGCAGGTAGCCGAGCGCGTAGCCAGCCAAAGCGTAGAAGTCTTCGGCGGCAACGGCTTCGTCCGCGATTACCCCATTGAGAAGTATTATCGCGATGCGAAGGTTGGCAAAATCTACGAAGGCACCTCGAACATGCAGTTGATGACGATTGCGAAGCAAGTGCTGTAAGAACAGGAAATAGGGATTAGGGATTAGGGATTAATTGTCAGTCGCCGGTTTGAGCTGGGTGCCCCATCCATTCCGCTCATTTCTGCGGAATGGGTGGGAAGTATGAGGCCCGTCCTATACTACCGCAGCTACCATCCGCACATGCGCCGGCCGCGTGCGGCAGCATCCGCCCACAATCTGCGCGCCGGCGGCAAACCACTGCGCCGCCTGCGCGCCATAGCTCTCCGGATCGCCGTTGCCCGTCCAGCAGCGCGCCTCCGCATCCCATCCCTCACCTGAGTTGGGATACACAACAATGGGCTTGTCGGAAGCCGCGCGCAGCTCGCCAATCAGCGCGGGTATCAACGCAGGCTGCGTGCAGTTCACGCCTAGGGCAATGGTCTGCGGAAACCGCGCAACCGCCGCCGCGCATTCCCGCAGCAATTCACCATGCGCTACATGCGTAGCATCCTTGCACGTAAAGCAGAACCACGCCGCCAGTTCCGGAAACGACCCCAGCGCCTCGCCAATCGCCAGCGCTTCTTCCAGCGAAGGCAGTGTTTCAAAAGCCACCAGGTCAGGTCTCTGCGCGCCTTCGGCATTCGCAAACACCTGAATCCGCGCACGATGAAACGCGACCAGTTCATCAAATCCAACTTCGTAGTTCCCGTGGTATTCCGCGCCGTTATGCAGCGCCGCGCCGTACGGACCGAGCGAAGCAGCCACCACCACGCGCCGCGCGGGAAACTCCGCCGCCGCCGCCCGCGCCAATGCGACCGACTTGAGCAGCGCCGCGTCAGCACGCTCCGGCGCGAACCCGAACTCCGCATAGCCCATGCGCGAAACCTGATAGCTCGCGGTCAAAATGCAATCCGCGCCCGCCTCAATGTAGGCGCGATGCACCGCGACCACCTTCTCCGGCGCGTCCTCCAGCACATGGGCCGACCACAGCGTCCCATTGATGTCCGCGCCCTGGTACTCAAGCTCCGACGCCATGCCGCCGTCGAGGACGCGCACGCCGCGCAGGATGGAGATCCGCCGATCGGCTTTTTTTGTCATCGATGATTTCCGCCCTGGAGACGAGCTCTTAGCCTCTAGCTTCGACCTTCGAGCCACCAACCTCTTCGCTAAAACCGAAAAGCCCATTGCCACAATGCACAAGCTAAGAGCTAGAAGCTAACGGCTAGAAGCTGCTTTTACAGCTTCTGCGTCCTCTGCACCGCTCTTACGCCGGCCACGCGCCTGAGGCCCAGCACCATGCGGTTCAGGTGGTGCATGTCTTCCGCCTCCACCACAAACTCCACAATGGCTTCATCGTTCTCGCTGCGCCGCGTCTCCACCGCGCGGATGTTGGTGTTGTTGTCGGAGATCAACGCTGTCATCTCTTTCAACATGCCGGCGCGGTCGTCGCAGATGATCGTAATCTTTACCGGATACCGCTGCGGCCGTCCAGTGGCCTGATCGCCCACGCGGCCCCACTCCACCGCGATGCGCCTGTCACTCTCGTACAGCAAATTCTGCACGTTGGGACAACTGCGCGCATGCACCGCGACGCCCTTGCCGCGCGTGACGTACCCGATAATCTCTTCCCCGCGAATCGGATTACAACAGCGCGCCCGATACACCAGCAAGTCGTTCTGCCCCTCCACCTGCAGCGAGTCGGAGCCGGTCAAATGCAGTTTGCGCACCGCATCGGACATCCCCGCGTCGCCCGGCTTGGTCTCCGGAACGCCCTCGGCATCGCCCGCGCTATCAAAGCCCGGCGCCAGCTTGTTGAGCACCTGGTGCGCGGAGTGCTTGCCCTGGCCCAGCGTCGCCAGCAGATCGGCCGCCGTGGCCACGCCATATTCATTGGCAATGCGGCCCAGGTCCTGGTCGCTGATCTGGCTCATCGGGACCTTGAACTTCCTGGCCTCGCGCTCCAGCAGCTTGCGCCCGATTTCGACAGCTCTGGCCCGCTGGTCTTCATTGAGCCAATGCTTGATTTTGTTGCGCGCTCGCGGACTCTTGACAAACGTGAGCCAGTCGCGGCTCGGCTTGTGGTCCTTCTGCGTGACGATCTCGACAATGTCGCCGGTGCGCAGCTTCGACCGCAAGGGCACCATGCGGCCATTCACTTTGGCGCCCACGCAGGTGTGGCCCACCTCGGTGTGAATGGTGTACGCAAAATCCACCGGCGTCGCGTCCGCCGGCACCACCACAACCTTCCCCTTCGGCGTGAAGGTGTAGACCTCGTCGGGATAGAGGTCCATCTTCAGGCTGGACAGGAATTCGTTGGGGTCGGTCATCTCCTTCTGCCACTCGACCAGTTGCCGAATCCAGTTCAGCCGCTCTTCGTCGCGCGCCGTCACCACCGAGCCAACGGCCTTGTACTTCCAGTGCGCCGCAATGCCTTCTTCCGCGATGCGGTGCATCTCTTCGGTCCTGATCTGCACCTCGAACTGGTGGCCGCCGTCGCCCATCACCGTGGTGTGCAGCGATTGGTAACGGTTGGCGCGCGGAATCGCGATAAAGTCCTTGATGCGCCCCGGCACCGGCCGCCACAGCCCGTGGATCAGCCCGATCACGGCGTAGCACGCCCCCACGTCCTGGGTAATCACGCGCACGGCCAGCAGGTCGTACACCTGATCGAATGAAACTTTCGACCGCTCAATCTTCTGATGGATGGAGTAGAGCCGCTTGATGCGCCACTCCACGCGTGCGTCGATATTGTTCTCGCGCAACTGCTCCACCAGCGTGTCTTCCACGGTGCGCAAAAACTGCTCGCCCTCCACGCGCCGCGACTCAACCTGCGCCGCCAGTTGCTCGTAGCTCACCGGGTCGGTATAGCGGAAGGCCAGATCCTCAAGCTCGCCGCGCACCTTGCCCATGCCCAGCCGGTGCGCCAGCGGAGCGTAAATCTCCTGCGTCTCGCGGGCAATCGCCTCCTGGCGATCGGGCTTCAGGTGCTCCAGGGTACGCATGTTGTGCAGCCGGTCGGCCAGTTTGATCAGCACCACGCGCACGTCGGACACCATGGCCAGCAGCATCTTGCGCACGTTCTCTGCCTGGCGGTCTTCGCGGTTGGCAAACTGGATCTTGTCGATCTTGGTCACGCCCTCGACAATGTGCGCGACCTGGTCGCCAAACTGGGCTTCAATCTCCTCGTTGGTGGCCGGCGTGTCTTCCACGGCGTCATGCAGCAGGCCGGCGGCAATGGCCGTCGCGTCCATCTTCATCTCCGCCAGCACCTCGGCCACTTCAAGCGGGTGAACGATGTACGGCTCGCCGGAGGCGCGCATCTGCCCCTCGTGGTGCTTGACGCAGAAATCCCACGCCTTGCGAATCAGGGAAACATCTTCGCTGGGCCGGTTGGCCTGCACCTGGCGGAGCAGTCCTTCAAAGCGCTCATTGATCTGGATTTGCCGGGCAACGGGATCGATTGCACGCGCGGAAACCTGCGTGTCCCCCTGCGGGGCCGGGGGCTCGCTCGGATTATCTGCCGGAATGGCCTGCCGGACAGTCGCCATGCTTCATTATAGGCCGGATGTGTTCAGCGAACCTGAAAGTGCCCAAAGCCTCTGCGTCAACCCGGTCCGCCTTGGAGCAAATGAAACTCCAGAAGCTATCGAGTGTGCTGAGCCGACTAAGTTTCCTCGATGGCATAGCTCACGCCTGACACTCGACTTTTCATGAACCTAACCCATGAACAAGAAAGAAGAAACTTTGTTAGTGGATTAAAGAAACAATGAGGCTACATTCTTACTTATGAAATAACCATCGCAAAGAGGCCATCCACTCACCGCAATGTAACTTTAACTGCAATAGAAAATATCGGGCGACGTACTGACTCTTGCGAATCGATCCATGCCTCGTAATCTTAGCCTTTCCTTTATTGGTTCGTCGGTGCTGTAGGGCCTGATCGAGTGTGCTGGCCGTCACATCCCGACTACTACAGAGAAGGCGTAGAGTCCCCTTCGGACTCGAACGTTTCTCCAATCGGCGTGGACGGAAGTAATACGGTGAGTCGCCCGTAAGGTCATGCGAATTGGAGAACTGCTCTGGAGGTCCAGAACCGAGGAACTTGAGATGAAACGCCTATTAGTGATCGCCATGACTGCTGCCTTGGCAACAGGCATGGGTTATGCCAACCAACCCAACACAAAAGTAACCATTCCAGTGAATAGAACCACGGCCACCAGCGGCAAGCAGATGTATACCAGCTATTGCGCGCCATGCCATGGCGTGGACGGCCGCGGAAATGGCAGCTATGCCCCCGTATTGAAGACGCCGCCGACCGATTTGACCGTGCTCACCCGGAACAACCACGGCAAATACCCCGACTCTCACATCGCAGCCGTGCTCCAGAACGGCGTCGAAGTGCCGTCGCATGGAACGCCCGATATGCCCGTATGGGGACCCATCCTTGGTAAGATGAGCCAGGGCAACACCCAGGACAGGCTGCTCAGAATCAGCAATTTGAGCCGCTACGTGGAATCTTTGCAGGTAAAGTAGGGGCCGGCGGCCCATTCGCTCCCGGCTAAAGGGAGAAAAATGAAGCCGCGCAAACCCCAACCCGTTTCAAGCCAGAAGGCGCCCTGGGGCTCAAAACCCAAGGCGCCTTTCGCGCGGAATCACGAGACTCCTCTTCCGGCCCAGCGCCGGGAAACCCGCGACTCCAAGCCGCCCGTGTTCTCAAAAAGCAAGGGCGAGGCGCCAAAGAGCAGCGGGACAAAAAACGCGAGGCCGAAGCCTCCCGCACTGAAGCAATCCAAATTGCGGCAATCCGCACCCACAAAGCCCGCTCCAGCTTCCCTGGGGATTGGCGCCTTGATCCGGGGCCGCGCCGCCGACCGGCTGCGCAACGGCTATCTCTGGGTCTACGCCTCCGACATCGAGTCAGTGGAACTACCCGACCCAGACAACCCGCCTGCCCTCTTGCCCGTGGCCGATAGCCGCGGACTGCTGCTCGGCACTGCGCTTTACAGCCCGGCGTCGCAGATTGCCCTGCGGATGGTTTCGCGCGAGGCCATCGACGAGGCCGCCTGGCTGGAATTGCTGGCGGAGCGCTTACGCGCGTCCATTGCCCGCCGCGGGCCCATGCTCGACAGCCAGACCGACTCCTGCCGCCTGTGTTTCAGCGAGGCCGACGAATTGCCCGGCCTGATTGTGGACAAGTACGGCAATCTTTCGATCCTGCAACTGCTCACCAGGGGACTGCTCTCGGCGGGAGTGCGGGAGACCATCGTGCGCGTCCTGCGCGAAGAACTGGCGCCGGCGACCATCGTCGAACGCCCCGACCCGCGCATGCGCGAGCTGGAGGGTCTGGACGCCCCCAGTTCCGCGCCGCTCTTTTCGCTGGACCCCGCGCAGCCAGCCGTCAGCAGCCAGTTCCGGCTCAACGGCCTCGACTTTCACTTCGACGCCAACTCCGGCCAGAAGACCGGCGCATTCCTTGATCAGCGCGCCAACTACGCCGCCGCCGCGGAATGGGCGCGGAAGCTTGGGGCTACCGAACGCGCCCTCGACGTCTGCACCTACCAGGGCGGATTCGCACTCCACCTGGCGCGAGTCTGCAAGCGCGTCACCGGCATTGACGCCTCGCACGCATCGCTTGAAGTGGCCGAACGCAACCTCGAAGCCAATCGCAATCAAATCGGCGCCGAAGTCGACTGGGTCCAGGGCGACGCTTTTCAGGTCCTCCGCGACTGGTCCGACTCCGGCGAGAATTTCAACACCATCGTTCTCGATCCGCCCGCCTTCGCCAAGTCCCAGCGGGCCGTCGAGGGCGCAATCCGCGGCTACAAGGAGCTCAATCTGAGAGCGCTGAAGATGCTTGCCCCAGGCGGCCTGCTGGTCACCTGCTCCTGTTCGCACCATGTCAGTTGGACCGATCTTGAGAGCGCAGTAGCCTCGGCCGCCGCCGATGCCGGACGGCGCGTGCGTTTGCTGGAACGCCGCGGCGCCGCACTCGACCACCCCGTCATTCTCAACCTGCCTGAGACCGAGTACCTGAAGTGCCTGATTCTGGAAGTTGAATAGGGCCTGAACGCGCCAAATATGCGTTTCAGGCCTGGGCTTCGCGCTGGTTTCTGTGCCAGAACAGAAACGGCCTCAGCAGCAGCCGAAGCCAGGACATCCCAGCCCCGGACCGCCTCACCGGCTCCACAGCGGCCTGAATCGGCTTCGATCCCCCCGTCCGCAGCTCTGCCAGCGCCTCCTTCACCTGCGCCCGCAGCGCCTCTGCCTCAAACGTGCACGACCGCAGATAGGCGGACACAGTGAGTCCGGCCTCGCCGGCCCGCTTGCGCAGTTGCGCGCTCTCCTCCTCGCTCAGACGCACCGTCACGCTGGCCCGCTTCAGATTCCGCTCCAGCGACTCCCGCGCACGACGTGCAGCCTCGGACCCGGGGTTTGCGCTGGTTCGGCTCGCCTCCGTGCCGCAAACAGGCTCCGCCAAAGGCGGCAGCTCGGCCACCCTGGGTGGATCCTCGCCTGCGGCGGGGCGGTAGCGCGCGTGGGTGCGCAAGGCGTGCTCATAGCTCAGTGTGGCAACATCCTCTTCAAGGCCCTCGTCGTTCCACGCAGGCACGCTCTTCTGCGCCGGCCCCGACAGCGCCGCCAAAATACCCGCAAATCCTCCTTGAGTGGGTGGAGCGACGGTCTGTGCTGCCTGCTGCATGGAATGGAGCATATCCCGCCCAAGGTAAGCTCACCGGTGCAAATTAAAGCGCGAACGCAAGCAGATTCCAAAACCGGCATCCACGCACAGCTTTCCCAAAGCGGGACCGCGTGCATCCGCCCAACGGCAGTGGTCTACGCACCGCAGATTGCCTTCAAACGCCGTAAGGCGGGCGGAGGGAGCAGGAGCCTTTCAGGCTCCTGAAGCAAGCCACAACAGGAGGAGCGGCCTTCAGGCCCGGACCTTTCGTTCTCGGTCCTTGAAGGCAACAAAAAATCTTCGTGAAGTTTTGCCGATAATTTCCCTCATTTGGCGCACAATCATCTCAGAACACCTCCCTAATCGAGGGGAAACCGGGGAAGCTTCCGCAAGGCCCTGATTACAAGGACTTTGACTAAAACCCGCCTGAAATCAATGAGATCGGGCGGATGCCCTCCCTTATCCCAACGAAAACAAGGGACTTGCCTCAAAAGTATGGGGGGAGTGGGGGGCCTCGGTCATCTGTTCAGCCCGTAATCATCTCCTGCAACTCCGGATCGGGAAGGATCCGCCCCGGAAGCCGCAACAGTTCATTCACCGCCTCCACACTCAGGGGCCGCGCAAACAGGAATCCCTGCCCGAATCGGCAACCCATTTGCCGCAGCAGCCGATACTGCTCTGGCGTCTCGATCCCTTCGGCCACCACGTCCATCCCCATCACCCGCGCCAGTTCGATGATGGTGCGCACAATCTGCAGCGGCTGGTCGCCCTCCGTCATCCGCCCCACAAACGACCGGTCGATCTTGAGCACGTCAAAGGGAAACGAATGCAGGTGATTCAGTGAGCTGTAGCCGGTGCCGAAGTCGTCCACCAGCAGCGAAACGCCCAACCGGCGCAGGCTGCCGAGCACGCGTATGGCCGTGCGCAGGTTGGGAATCAGGCTGGACTCGGTCATCTCCAGCCCCAGTTGCCGGCTTGAAATCCCCGATTGCACCAGCAGAGCCTCCACATGATCGGCCAGCCCCTCGCGCGAAAACTGCCTCGCCGAAAGGTTCACGCACACCCGCAATGAGCCGTTGTTCTTGTCCTCGCTGCTCCACTTTTGAATCTGCTTGCAGGTCTCGGCCAACCCCCAGTCGCCGATGGGCAGAATCAGCCCGCACTTCTCCGCCAGCGGAATAAAATCCATGGGGGGCACCAGCCCGCGTTGCGGATGATTCCACCGGATCAGCGCCTCCAGACCCACAATCTTCCGCGTCGCCAGGTCCACCTCGGGCTGGTAGTGCAGAACAAACTGATTCTGATCGAGCGCACGGCGCAGGTCAGCCCTGGATGGCCAGCTCACCTGCATGGCCGCGGGCCTGGTGCGCTGCTGCCGGCTCCTGGCGAACTCTCGACGCATCCTGCGCAGTTCCAACTGGCCTGCCACCATGTCGGCCAGGCTCTCCAGCATGCGCAGCTCGTCCGGCGTCAGTGTGGAACGCGGCGCCCTGTCGAAGATGGTCAGCACTCCCAGAATCAGCCCGTCAAACGAGCGCACCGGAACGCCGGCAAAGAAATTGGCGTCCAGCAGCCTGAAGACCAGCCGGCTCTCCTTGAACTCGGGATGTTGTGAAAGATCGGGGACGATCACCGGCCCGTCCTCGGCGAGCACCATCTCGAACACCGAGTTCTTCCGCGGCAACTCGCGAATGAGGTTTCCCCAGTACGACTTGATCCAGATCCGGCCTTCATCGGCAAAACCTACCCCCGCCGCATCCACACGGAAGTACTCCGCCGCCAGACGTGTAATCGCATCGAAGCATGGCTCCGGCTCGGTGTCGAGAATCCCCGTCGAAGCAAGCGCCGCCATCCGCGCAGTCTCCAGGTCTCGATCGAGCTTCTCGGTCTCCAACTGCGCTCCAGGCATCTTCACTCCGGCACACCCTTGCAGCGACGAACACCTGCCCCCTCACCCCAGCCGACGGACATCACGCGGGCTCCACGCAGAAGCCAGAGCCTGCCCCATGCTCGCCTTCGCGGGCCCGCGTGTGCCCCCAAGAGCCGGCAGACAACGCACTCCCGCATCTCCCTTATCGGAAGGGAGACGGAAGGGCATGAGGTTACGCAAGCGCATTGTCCTTGAGTACCGGGAGGGAATCTCCCCGCAGCCTACTTCGCCGGGCCCAACTGTCCGGATTCGGTCCACAGGAAAGTCAGCCAGTCAGAATCTTCCTGCACCTGTTGATCCACACCCATGCCGCCGCTGTGCCCGCCTGCCACGCTATAGTGCAGCAGAATCGGCCGCCCGCTCGATGACGAGGCCTGCAGCAGCGCTGTCATTTTGCGCGCATGCAGCGGCGCCACACGCGTATCGCTGTCGCCGGTAAAGAACATCACCGCCGGATACGCCGTGCCCGCCTTCACGTTCTGGTAAGGCGAATACTTCAGGAGGTACGGGAACTGCTTCTGATCGTCCGACGATCCGTACTCCGTGACCCAATACGAGCCCACCAGGAACTTCTGAAAGCGAAGCATATCCATCAGCGGATAGCCGCAGCGCACCGCCGCAAACAGCTCCGGCCGCTGGGTGAGGGCCGCGCCCATGAGCAGGCCGCCATTCGACGTTCCCTCTATGGCAAGATGATCGGGCGAGGTGTACTTGTTGGCGATCAGATACTCGGCCGCCGCAAAAAAGTCGTCAAAGACATTCTGCTTTTGCTCAAACATTCCCTGCTGGTGCCAGCTCTCGCCATATTCGCCGCCGCCGCGCAGGTTGGGCAGCGCAAACCAGCCGCCCTGCTCCATCCACCACGCATACCCGGGCTCCCAATAGGGCGTGTTGTTCACCTGAAAACCGCCATACGCCGTCATCAGCAGCCGCTCGCTCCCGTCCCGCTTCAGGCCTATCTTTCCCGCAATGAACATCGGAACCTGGGCGCCATCCTTCGATTTGAAAAACACCTGCTTCAGCTCGTACTGGCTTGAGTCGAAGGGAGTCTTTGCCTGGAAGAACACCTCACGCTTGCCGGTGACCGTATTCACTCGGTAGATTGCCGGCGGCGCAATGAACGATTCAAACTTGAAGAAGCCATCGCGGTCCGTCGTCAACCCCTGCAGCACGCCGGCAGCGCCGATTCCGTCGTATTCCATCTTCCCCGCCGGCTTGCCGTCCAGCGTGTAGATCGCGGTCTCTGTCTTCACATCCTTCAGCCGGTTCACATAGATCTTCCCGCCCACAATCGACCAGTCGTCGATCACATTCTGGCCCTCGGGCACAATCGTCTTCCAATCCTCCGGCATGATGCCCGGATCGGCCTTCAGAATCGCGCCCTTCGGCGCCTTGTAGTCGGTCTTCACATACCACGCGCCTTTGGCATAAATAGCGCTAAACCGCGCATCGAGCCCCCACACCAGCACTTCGAACGGCGATCCCGGCTTGGTCAAATCGCGAAACACAATGTCCACGCGACGAGCCGGCACGCCGCGGTCGATTTGAACAACGAGAAAATGTCCATCGTCAGTCACCACGCTGGAAAAAAGATCGTCACCAGTCAGCAGTTCGCCATGAAATTCATGTCCGAACAGGAGCGTGTCTTTGGAGTTGCGCGTCCCCAGCACATGCTCAAACAGAAGAGTCCCTTTGGTGTCGTTGCGCGCGTAGCAGAGGCTCTTCCCATCGGGTGAAAATGTTACGGAGAAATAGCGCGCCGACGGCAGCTCATCCTCCAGCCTCCTTGCGGTCTTCACGTTGAACACATGCACGGCGGTCTCGTCCGCGCCGCCCAGTTGCACGCCATACGCCACCAGCGTTCCATCGCGCGAAACATCGTCCAGTGTGACCGACGTGTTGGGGTCGCGGCTCAACTTTGCGGGATCAATCAAACGGTCGTCCTTGTTGATTTGGCCCGCCGAAGCCAGCCCGTGGCGCACATAAATCGAGAACTGCTGCTCGCCAGCCAGGCGCTTGAGGAAGAAGTAGTTGTCGCCGCGCGCAATTGGGATTTTGGCTTCCGATACATTTTCCAGCGGGTCCAGATCGTCGGCCACGTCCGCGCGGATATGCGCCTGCTTCAGGTAGCGCGCCGTATACGCGTTCTCCGCATCGATGAAGGCGTGCGTCTCCGCGCTCTTGCCGTCTTCGAGCCAGCGATAGTTGTCCACGATTTTCGTCCCGAAGTAGTCATCGGTGACGGGAATCTTCTCGACCTCCGGCGGCGGAGGCAGGGTAATGCCATCGCGCCCGTGAATGGTCTGGGCTGACGCGCCGAGACCGCCGCAGACGATCAGAATGCCGATTCCAAGAATTCGCTGCACCAAGTGCTTCATGCCAACAGCATACCCGGCGGAGTGACGCCTATGGTGCCTTCCTGCGTGAAATGCCTCGCTCCACCTCTGGGGCACGGAGCGCGAACCCACTTGCCCGGTAGAATCGAGGGAGTGGCAGGAACGGAACCAACTCAGCCCTCGCTCGACCTGAAACCAGGTGAGGAGGCAAACCCGGCGCACTCCTCCTCGCGCGCATCTTCGAGGTGGGCGCGCATGTTCGGCCTGCTGCGTCCATCGCACGCACACACGGCGTTTTCCGCCACCATCCTTCTGATGGCCTCCACGTTTCTCTCGCGGATCATCGGCCTGGTGCGCGTCAAATACATTGTCTGGCTCTTCGGCAGCGGCATGTCGGCCGACGCGCTCAACGGCGCCTTCGTGCTGCCCGACATGATCTCGTATTTCCTGGTCGGCGGCGCGGCCTCCATCACTTTTGTCACCATCCTCACACGCTATCGCGATACCGGCCGCGAAGCCGAGGGCGAGCGCTCGCTGTCAGTCATTCTGACCACCATGTACCTGGTGCTGGGCACGGCCATTGTGCTGGCCGAGATCGCTGCCCCCTGGTACATCCACTGGTGGTTTCCCGGCTTTGCACCGGACAAGGCCGCGCTCTGCGTGCATCTCACACGCATTCTGCTGCCCGCGCAGCTTTGCTTCTTTGCAGGCGGCGTGTTTGGCGCAGTCTTGCTGGTGCGCAAGCAATTCAGCGTGCAGGCCTTCGCGCCGCTCATCTACGGGCTCGGCACCATCGTTGGCGGCGTGCTGCTGGTCCACAAAATAGGCGTCTCTTCGCTGGCCGTCGGCACGGTCGCGGGAGCCTTCTGCGGCCCGTTCCTCTTGAACTACGTATTCGCACGCCGCAACGGCACGCGCTACCGGCCCATTCTCGACTGGCACGACGCCGGACTGCGCGAGTGGGTGCGGCTTTCACTGCCGCTCATGATTGGCGTCTCGCTGGTTACCGCCGACAGTTGGATCATCGCGCACTTCGCTTCCACCACCAGCGGCGCCGTCTCGCTGATGAGCTACGCCAAGCAGCTCTTCACCGCGCCGATGGCGGTGCTGGCGCAGGCCGCAGGGGCGGCTTCCATGCCCTTCTTCGCCAGCCTCTGGTCACAGCAGCGCCGCTTTGATTTCGCCAACCAGGTAGCCGACTCGGTCTCCCGCGTGGCAGCGCTCGGCCTGCTCGCAGCCTCGGGCATGGTGGCACTGGCCGCGCCGTTGGTTGAACTGCTCTTTCTCGGCGGCCGCTTCTCCTCCGCCGACTCGCGCGCGTGCGCCGCCTACTTCGCAGTATTCTCCGTCTCCATGTTTCTGTGGTCGGCGCAGGCCATCTACGCGCGCGCCTTCTACGCTGCCGGCAACACCTTCGTCCCCATGGCCGCAGGAACCGTTGTCACACTGGTCTCCTGGCCCGTCTATGCCGCGCTCTACCACGCGCATGGCGCCATGGGCCTGGCCATCGCGTCCGACCTCGGCATCGCGCTCCAGACCGGGACCATCGCCGTGCTGCTCCACCAGCGCCGCATGGTCTCGCTTGCCAGCCTGGACTACTTCGAACTGGCCCGCTGCCTGCTCGCGTCGATCGTGAGCGGCGCAGGAGTCTGGATGGCGCTCTGGGGACTCAACTCTCTGGCGCATCGCCTGCTGGGTGCAGCAACGGGCTCGCACCTGGCCGCGCAGATCCGCTGGACTGACCTCGTGTTTCTGGTTCTCGGAAGCGTCCTCTGGCTCCTGTTGACGAAGGTCATCCTCGAAAAAACCGGCTCCGCCCTGCCCCGCGTCATGGTGAAGCGACTTGGGCTCAGGTAAAAATTCCCGGCGACCACGCTGCTCCGCCAATTGCTTTCTCGAAAACAGCCACAATGAATCTGCGGAACGCGTCGCCGGATTGCGCCTGCGCTCCTCCAACCCAAAGTTGTAACGGTCCCTACTGAAACCCCTTCAAGCATGACGGCGTCGATTCAATTATTTTATTCATGTATTGGATCAATAAATTACTATAATACATACATAATAAACAACTTCAAGTTCCAGTATAGGCGGCAGGAGAAGCGGCGATGTTGCAAGGCAGTTGTCCAGGCCCACCCCAAAGACACAGGAGCCCCTGCTTGCGCAGAGGCTCGTGTGCTACGACCGCCTACTTTGAATTCTTACCCTTGCACCGGCTTGGGCGCTTCGGCCGGCGCACCGGGCGCGCCCGGCTTGCCTTCCGGCTTCTTGATGTCGATGCCGCCCTTGAAGAATGCGCCATCTTCAATGCTGATGCGGGCAGCGGCCACGTCGCCGCTCAACGAGCCCTCGGCGCGGATGTCCACGCGGTCGGTCGCGGACATGTTGCCGCGCACCTTGCCCAGCACCACGATCTCGCGAGCCGTGATGCTGGCCGCCACCTGGCCGTTGCGGCCAACGGTGACGCGGTTGCCCGGCAGGTTGACGCTGCCCTCGACCTTGCCGTCGATGAACAGCGACTCGGAGCCGGTAATTTCGCCCTTGATAAACAGGCCTTTGCCGATGGTGGCCTGCTCTCCGCTTGCAGCCGGAGGAGCAACCCTTACCGGTTCAGGCGCCGGCGCGGCGGGAGGCAGGGGGCGGATGGGTTCGGGGGTGGGGGTAGGATTGATCGATCCGGATTGGGTAGGTTTCCACATAGCGCTCAAGGTGTTTCCTTTTCTGTCCAAATAAGGACGGGGGGATGCCAAGGCAGGGCCATTGCCAGGGACCCGAAAAAATTGGAAGACGCAGACCGGCGGCAATCGCCCTCCGGCGGCCTCAGGCAGTCACGAATCGGACTTTCGCCCGTCGTCGTCCGCAAAAAGCTTCGTCCCCGCTATTCTAAGGCGGCACACCTTGAAACGGCCAATGCCGGCGATCTCAACAACCGCCGGGAGCCAACAAAGACAACAGCATCAGCCTATGCCAAGTCCGGCAGCCCGCTCACTCACAAAGAATATTCGCAAGGAATCCCGCAATGCGCACTAGAATTGCGGCAATGGAGAAGCCTGAATGAATCGAAGCACGGACAGAACCATGATCACCGGTCTTGTGTGCCTTGCGTTTGCCTTCTGCGCCGCCTTCCAGTTGCAGGCTCAGCCCGCGCGGCCCTTCGACGTGGTCATCGTCCACGGCCACATCATGGATGGCACCGGCTCGCCCTGGTACTCCGGAGACATAGGCATTCGCAGCGGCCGCATCGCCGCCATCGGCAACCTGGCCGATGCGCCCCGCAAGCGCACCATCGACGCAGCCGGCAAGGTGGTCGCGCCCGGATTCATTGACATGCTCGGCCAGTCGGAGATGACCATCCTCGTCGATCCACGGCTGCCCTCGAAGATCTACCAGGGCATCACCACCGAAATCACCGGCGAAGGCAACTCGGCCGCGCCCATCAACGACGCCATCGTGGCCGCCGATCGCGCATCTTACGACCACTACCACATCGCTCCCGATTGGCGAACCCTCCGCCAGTACTTCGCCCGCATTGAGAAGCAGGGCATGGGCATCAATCTCGCCAGCTACGTGGGCGCAACCTCGGTGCGCCGCATGGTGCTGGGCGACGCCGACGTGCAACCAAATGTGGACCAGTTGGAGAAGATGAAGGTGCTCGTTCGCGACGCCATGCGCGACGGCGCCGTCGGCCTTTCGACCGCGCTGCAATACACACCCGCCCCTTTCGCGAAAACGCCTGAGTTGATCGCGCTCGCCGGCGAGGCGGGCAAGTTCGGCGGCATCTACGCCACACACATGCGCAGCGAGGGCGACGCCGTGCTTGACTCCATCGATGAATCCGCGCGCATCGGCCGCGAAGGCCATATCCCCGTCGAGATCTGGCACCTGAAGGCCGCTGGAAAAACCAACTGGGGCCGCATGCCGCAGATCGTTGAGCGCATTGAAAAATACCGCGCCGACGGCATCGACATCAGCGCCAACACCTACGCCTACACCGCGTGGTTCAATACTTTTTCCGCATTCGTGCCGCCATGGGCGCATGACGGCGGCGATGCAAGGCTTGTGGATCGTCTCAAAGATCCAGCCCTGCGCGCCCGCATGCGCAAAGACATGCTCTCACCGGAGAAAGATTCCGCGGGCGAAGAGTGGGACAACGAGTGGCAGGAGATTCCTGGCCCTGAAGCCATCCAGATTGCTGTGGTGCAGAATCCAGAGTTGCTTCCGCTGCAAGGCAAGCGCCTGTCTGAAGTGGCAGACCTGTGGAAGGAAGACCCCATCGACGCGCTCTTTGACATTCTCATCAAGGACCAGGCCTTCACACAGGTCGCCGTCTTCGGCATGAGCGAGCCCGATGTGCTGCTGGCGCTCAAGCAGCCCTGGGTCTCCATTGACAACGACTCGCAAGGCACTTCGCCCGAGGGACTGTTGGGCGCAGAACATCCTCATCCCCGCGCCTACGGCACCTTTCCGCGCATCCTGCGCAAATACGTGCGCGAAGAAAAAGAGCTGACACTGCCCGACGCCATCCGCAAATTCTCCGCACTGCCCGCCCAGCGCATGAGGCTCACCGATCGCGGTGTCCTCAAGCAGGGCATGTGGGCCGATGTGGTCGTCTTCGACCCCGCAAAGATCACGGACAAGGCAACTTTCGAGAATCCCAACCAGTTTTCCGTGGGCATGGAGTACGTGCTGGTGAATGGCGTTCCGGTAATCGAAAGCGGCAAGATGACCGGCGCGCTGCCCGGCAAAGTGCTACGCGGGCCGGGATACACGCAGTAGCAACTCTGCGCAAGAGCATGCGAATGCCCTACTCTTGATCTATGACCGATCGTGAACTGGTGCAGCGGATCGCCCGCTCTGCCGGTCAAAAAGCCGGGTACAAGCAACTGGTCCGCGAACTCTCGCTGGGCGGCGGCATGCATCGCCGTCTGCTGCTGGAGCAGCTTGCCCGCATCACCGCGCGCGGTGAGCTCGTGAAGCTGGATCGCGAGCACTGGAGCATTCCCAAGAAACTCTCGGCCGCCGGCACCCGCGACAATCTCGCCGCCGGCCGCCTCGATCTGCATCGCGACGGCTACGGCTTCGTCCGCCCCAACGCTCGCCAGACAGTAGGCCAGGAAGATATTTTCATTCCTCCGAATGAGATCAACGGCGCCATGCAGGGCGACCAGGTGCTGGTGGAAGTGGAGCCGCCCAAAGCCGATGGACGCCGCATGGGCCGCATCGTCCGAGTGCTGGAGCGCCGCAACCCCACGGTCGTCGGCGTCTTTCACTACGCACGTTCCGATCGGCAACAGGGCCACACTGTCGTTCCCTTTGACGAGCGCATGACGCAACACATCCTCATTCCGCCCGGCCAGGAGATTCCTGAAATCGCGGAGGGCGCCGCGGCGCACCGCGTGCTGGGCAGCGAAGCGATTGCGAGCGAAGCACACGACAGCCTGGAAGGTCTCGTGGTCGATGTTGAAATCACCAGTTGGCCCACGCCCACGCGGCCGCCCGTAGGCCGCGTGATTGAAGTCCTGGGCGACCCCGACGACTTCGGCGTCGACGTGGAGATGATGATCCGCAAGCACCAGTTGCCGCGCGTCTTTCCCGAGAAGGTTCTTGAAGAAGCCCGCGCCGTAGCTCATCTCGATGAAGCCGAAGCCAACCGCCGCCGCGATTTTCGCAACCTTCCCATCGTCACCATCGACGGCGAGACCGCGCGTGATTTTGACGATGCGGTGCTGGTCACGGAACGTGCGGACGGCGGTTATGAACTGCAAGTCCACATCGCCGACGTGGCTGAATACGTGCGCGCCGCCACCGACCTCGATCTTGAAGCGCGCCTGCGCGGCACCAGCGTCTACTTCCCCGATCGCGCCATTCCCATGCTGCCGCACGAGCTATCCACCGGGATCTGCAGCCTGCGCCCAGGCGAAGATCGCCTGGTGCTGAGCTGCATCCTGCAGCTTGATGCAGACGGCCGCATTGAGAGCTACGAGATCGTCGAAGGTGTCATTCGTTCCGCGGCGCGGATGACCTACACCGACGTGCACAAAATTCTCGAGGGCGATGCGGAAACCCGCGCGCGTTGCGCAGAGCTCGTTCCCAACTTCGAGCGCATGCGCAAGCTGGCCGGCCTGATGAACAAGCGCCGTGAAGAGCGCGGTTCCATCGACTTCGACCTTCCCGAGCCGGTCATCGAATTTGACGAGCAGGGCCAGATGCGCGGCGTCACCAAGTCAGAGCGCACATGGGCCAATCGCCTCATTGAGGAGTTCATGCTGGCCGCCAACGAGTGCGTAGCCACATGGCTTGAAGACCTCGGCGTGCCGTCGCTCTACCGCATCCATGAAAAGCCCGAGCCGCGGCGCGTGGTGCAATTTGAAGAGCTGGCCGCGGCCTTCGGCTATTCGCTCGGCCTCGGCGCACTGCCGGTGAAGCGCGTGGTCACACGCGGTGATCGGCGCGATTCGCAACGCGGCGGCCGCAATCCGCGCGCACTTGAAATCCCCGAAGACATTCCCGTGACGCCGCGCATGTATCAGAAGCTCGCAGCGAAGATTGAAGGCAAACCCGAAGAGCGCATTCTCAGCTACCTGATGCTGCGCTCGCTGCGCCAGGCGCGCTACTCCGAGATCAACGAGGGCCACTTCGCGCTGGCCGCTCCCAGCTACACCCACTTCACCTCGCCGATCCGCCGCTATCCCGATCTCATCGTTCATCGCATTTCGAAGGCGCTGCTCCGCGCCGGCATCGGTGGGGAGGGTGTCATCGCGCATGGCCGCCATAGTTCGCCGTGGACGCATCCCAATGAAGGGCTCGCTGGCGTTCGCATAACACAGCCGCGCGCCGCAACAAACGAGTCGATCGAGCCGCCCATCCCCGAAGCCGAGTTAGCGCAAATTGCCGAAGAGACCAGCCTGACAGAGCGCCGCGCCGCTGAAGCCGAACGCGAACTGGTCGAATGGAAAAAAGTGCGTTTCATGGAAGACCGCGTGGGCGAGGAGTTTGCCGCGCTGGTGCTGAACCCCGCCAAATACGGCCTCTTCGTCGAGTTGACCGACATGTTTGTGGAGGGGCTGGTGCCCATTGACACGCTGCGCGACGACCGTTACACCTGGCGCGAGAACACGCATGAGATCATCGGCGAGCGCACCGGCCGAAGGTTCCGCGCAGGGGATCGTGTGCAGGTCATCCTCGACCGCATCCTGGCGCAGGAGCGCCGTCTCCAGTTCTCCATTGTGGAAGAGGGCCTGCAACTGACCGGCAGGAAGCCCGCAAGGCCGGCCTCCAAACCGAAGAAGAACAAGCGCAACGGCGCCGCTCCTGCATCGAAGGGGAAGAAACACCTCAGACGGAAGGGCAAGCGGCGCTAAGGTTCGCGGGGCTGCCTTACTGCCTCGCCAGCCGCTCAGCGAGAGAGCCGATGAGTGGAAGCTTGAAGCGCCTGCCGCTCAATGCGCCCACCGCGCACAACACCCAAACCAGAATCCAAAGACCCCAGATGAGCTGAGTCAAGGTGAAAAAGAACGATGCTCCAGCCAACAGCGTAGGCGCCAGCATGAAATTCAGCACCAGAATGATGATGCCCAGCAGAACGTCGAGAACGATCGACTGCCACGCGTGAAAACGAATATAGGCACTCTTGCAATAAGGCGGCATCAACAGGAAGATCACTGCGGGAAAGAGCGTGATATAGGCAACAGCTCCGGCTGCATTGTCTGAGACGCTGGTACGAAGATTGTCGGACACGGTGGCTCCTTTCGAGTCGAGATTGGATGGAACGGCCGGATGTTCGCGATTCAAAGATCCAGCAGACGCGCGGGGCATGTCCCTGGCTTCGGAGCAGCAGGACGGCCATGTCGCAATTACGTGATTAGAAGAGTCGCAATCCTCGGTCTTGTCAAGCGTGTTTGGAGCGCGGCCATCGTAACCCTCAGCATTGTTCCAACAGTTGCGGATCGTTGTTGCGCACGTTGCCGACGCGATCGCTCACCGGCCACGCGGTCATCTCCTCGGCCGGATACGGGCGCAGCAAGTCCACTGGCGGACGCGCCAGATCTCCAGGCTCGAGCCAGCGCTCATAATCGCGCCTGGCGAGAATCACCGGCATGCGGTTATGAATCGGCTCCATCAACTCATTGGGATCGGTGGTCAGGATGGTGAAGGTCTCAAGCGCCGCACCCTCCTTCGGCTGCCAGTGCTCCCAAAGGCCGGCCATCGCGTACGGCTCGCCGCTCTTGAGCGCAAATGCAAACGGATGTTTGGTCTTCTTGTCGATACGCTGCCACTCATAAAACGCGTCGGCGGGCACCAGGCAGCGGCGCTTCTTGAGCGCTTCGCGGTACGCCGGCTTGGCGGCTGCTTCCTCAGCGCGCGCGTTGATCGTCGAGTAGCCAAACTTGGCGTCCTTCGCCCAGAACGGCACCAGCCCCCAGCGCATCTGCGCAAACTCGCGGTGGCCCGAGTCGCGATTCAGACGCACCACCGGCTGCACGCTCTGCGGCGCCACGTTGTAGCTGGGCGCGAACCACGGCATCTCCTCCAGTTCCACGCCGAACCAGTCGGCGAGAACCTGCTGCGTGGATTTCCTGGCAAATCGACCGCACATACCACCAGATGATAATTCGCCGCATCGGCCCTGGCGCGAAAGGCCGGCCTCCATAGGCTGAAACGCGCTCATCCCATACAATGGAGTTTGGGAGCAGAAAGCATGGCACATACCGTATTTTGCACGCGCAACAAGAAGGAGATGGAGGGCCTGGACGAGCCACCCTTCGACTCGGAGTTTGGTCAAAAGATATACAAGAATGTTTCAAAAGCAGCCTGGGCCGAGTGGGTGGAACGGCAGAAGATGCTGTTGAACGAGTACCGCCTGCAGCCCTGGACCCCGCAGGCGCAGCAGTTCCTCGTCGAGCAGATGGAAGAGTTCTTCTTCGGCACAGGCTCCGCCCTGCCGTCTGAATACATTCCACCGTCGCACTAAGCGCAAACGAAGGCCGTCCTCTCCGTGCGGCGCTGCCAATTGCGGCGCCGCAACCTGACGGATTGAGCCGGTCGGCCTGAATCGCTGATAGAATAGAAAAAGCCGCATTGTGTGGCAATTCGCCGCCGTGGCGCCCCCAACCCGATAGTCCCCCTACCCGAACAAGGGGACCCGAACAAAAAGGAAAACTCCCTGTGACCCAGACGATACGCAATATCGCCATCATTGCCCATGTTGACCACGGTAAGACCACGCTGGTAGACGCCATGCTGCGGCAATCCGGCACCTTCCGCGCCAACGAACTGGTGGCTGACCGCGTGATGGACTCGAATGAGCTGGAGCGGGAGCGCGGCATCACCATCCTGGCCAAGAACACCGCCATCGTCTTTGAAGGCGGCAAGATCAACATCGTCGATACCCCCGGCCACGCCGATTTTGGCGGCGAAGTGGAACGCGCCCTGAAGATGGTGGACGGCGTCATGCTGCTGGTGGACGCGGCCGAAGGCCCCCTGCCGCAGACCCGCTACGTGCTCGCCAAGGCGCTTGAGGCCAAACTCAAGCCCATCGTCGTCATCAATAAAATTGATCGCCCCGACGCGCGTCCGCAGGAAGTTCTCGACGAGATTTACGATCTTTTCATCGACCTCGACGCGGAAGAGTCTCAGCTCGATTTTCCTGTCCTCTATGCGGTGGCCAAAAACGGGACCGCGACCCTCGATCTTGCGAAACCCGGTGAAGACCTGCAGCCGCTCTTCGAAACCATCGTGAATACGATTCCGCCGGCCACCGGCGATGAAACCGGCACGCTGCAAATCCTGGTCACCAATCTCGACTACTCGGAGTACTTCGGCCGCATCGCTATTTGCCGCGTATTCCAGGGCACGCTGCACGCCGGCGACGATGTGACCATCTCCAAGCGCGACGGCTCGCTGATGAAGACCCGCATCACCAAGCTCTTCACATTCAACGGCCTCAAGCGAACCGAAACCACCGAGACCACCATGGGCGACATCATCGCCGTGGCCGGCGTGGAAGGCATCACCATCGGCGAAACCATTACCAGCGTCGAGAACCCGTCGCCGCTGCCGCTGATCGTCATCGACGAGCCGACCATCGCCATTCAGTTCAGTGTGAACAACTCGCCGTTCGCAGGGCGCGAAGGCCAGTACGTCACCAGCCGCAATCTGCGCGAGCGCCTTGAAAAAGAACTGCTCACCAACGTCAGCATTCGCGTGGAAGACACCGGCTCGCCGGACACCTTCAAGGTGCTCGGCCGCGGTGAACTGCAACTCGCGATTCTCATCGAAATGATGCGCCGCGAGGGTTTTGAGCTCTCTGCAGGCCGTCCGGAGATTGTCACCAAGTCCGTGGACGGCCAGCGCCTGGAGCCGGTGGAACATCTCACCATCGACGTGCCTGAAACCTATACCGGCACGGTGATTGAGAAGCTCGGGCCGCGCAAGGGCGAAATGACCAAGATGCACAATCACGGCTCAGGCCGCGTGCGTTTGGAGTTTCGCATACCCAGCCGCGGACTGATCGGCCTGCGCAGCGAGATGCTCACCGAAACGCGCGGGACGATTGTCATGAACGCCCTCTTCGACGGCTACATCCCCTATCAAGGCGACATCCCGCAGCGCCCCACCGGCGCGCTCATCTCCGACCGCCAGGGCGTCACCACCACCTATTCGCTGAACGGATTGCAGGAGCGCGGCATTCTCTTTGTCGGCGCCGGCGTTGAAGTCTACGAAGGCATGATCGTCGGCGAGCACTCGCGCGACAACGATCTAGACGTGAACGTGATCCGCGAAAAGAAGATGACTAACATGCGCGCATCCAGCGCCGATGATGCCATCCGCCTGGTTCCCGTAAAGGCTCTCAATCTTGAGCAGGCCATCGAGTTCATCGCGGAAGATGAAATGGTAGAAGTCACGCCCAAGTCGCTGCGCCTGCGCAAGAAGGTTCTGCAAATCAACCAGAGACCCAAGCGGTGGCAAAAAGGCGGCGAGTAGGCTACAGCCGCCGCTTCGCTTCCAGCACCCGCTCCAGCGCTTCTTCAGCCGTTGCGCCCACCGAAGACAAGTGCCCCATCTTTCGTCCCAGGCGCGGCGTGTGCTTCTCATACAAATGCAGCCGCACGCCGGGCACTGCCAGCGCTGCGGCAAAGTTTGGCTCGCCGGATTCGCTTAGCCACACCTCACCCAGCAGGTTCACAATCGCGCATGGAGTAATCAGCGATGTGTCACCCAGCGGAAGATTGCATGTGGTCCGCACCAGTTGCTCAAACTGGCTGGTGACGCAGCCGCGCTCGCTCTGGTGATAGCTGTTATGCGGACGCGGCGCAAGCTCGTTCACCAGCAGATCTCCCTGCCTCGTCACGAACAACTCGACGCACAGCAGTCCTTCCAATCCAAGCCGCGCAATGATCCTCGCGGCCAGCGCCTCTGCGCGCGCTTCAAGCTCAGCGGAAATGCCGGCCGGCAACACGCTCCAGGCCAGAATCTGATTCTCATGGTGATTGCGCGCCGCTGGAAAACTGCGCACCTCTCCCGCAGGATTGCGCGCCGCCATCACGCTGATTTCGAAGTCCAAATCAAGCGCTTGCTCGGCCACGCAAGGCCGCCCCCCAAGAGCATTCCATGCCTCTGCAATGGACTGCTCCGTTGCAGGTGCATCGAATCCAATCCGCGCCTGACCGCGCCCATCGTAGCCGCCGCGTCCGATCTTCAGAAACACGCGCCCACCCAGCGCAGCAACCGCTTCCTGCAACTCCGCTTCGCTCTCGACCACTCGAAACGCTCCGACTGGAAATCCCGCGTCGGCGAGCCATTTCTTTTGAATTGTCTTGTCCTGAATGATGCGAATCGGTTCGACGCCCGGCCTTAGCGGAGCAATCCGCGCAACCTCAGAGAGAGCATCCACGCCAATCTGCTCGATCTCCAGCGTCACTGCATCCGCGCCCGTCGCCAGCCGCCGCGCTGCGTCCACATCGTCCCATCTCCCCACAATCGTCTCGTCCACAACGAAGCTCGCTGGGCACGAGGCTTCCGGGTCCATCACGCGCACGCGATAGCCCATGGTGCGCGCGGCCATCGCCGTCATGCGTCCCAGTTGTCCGCCGCCGAGAATCGCCAGCAACCCGCCGGGTTTCACTACCGGATTATTGAGGGGAGGTGGTTCGGAGAAGCTCACCCGGGCAGCTCCTGATCGAGTGTTTGCCCCAGCACTTCCTCAGTACGCGCCGCACGCCACGCTGCCAGCCGCTCATAAAGCGCCGCATCGCTTGCAGCCAATATCTCGGCAGCCAGCAGCGCAGCGTTCGCCGCGCCGGGCTTGCCAATGGCCAACGTCCCCACCGGAACACCCTTCGGCATTTGCACAATCGAGAGCAACGCATCCAGGCCATTCAATTGTGTGGCAGCCACAGGCACACCCAGCACTGGAACCAGCGTCTTCGCCGCCAGCATTCCCGGCAGGTGCGCAGCGCCGCCTGCGCCGGCAATGATCACGCGCAGCCCGCGCTCGCGCGCCGTTGTTGCGTACTCAAAAAGCCAGTCTGGAGTGCGATGCGCGCTCACGATCCGCGCCTCGTGCGGGATCTCCAGCGCGGTCAGAATCTCTACCGCCGCCGAGAGCACTTCGTAGTCGCTCTTGCTGCCCATCACCACGCCAACCAGAGGATGTTCGCTCATAACGCTGATTATACGAGGGTCTTGATAGCACACTGAAGGAGAATCCATACTCCATGACCGCGGGCGCATCGCCGGCTTCGCTTAATGCCGCCGCCAGGTCTCCACGGCCACTTCAATCACGGCCAATAGAACGCTCGCCGCCGCCACAAAACCTTTAGCCCGCTGCCAATTCTCTTCGTGCTGAAACATGCGCCGCTCCAGTTCTGCGATGCGGCCGCCGTTGCCGTCGCCCATCAGCCCGGTCATCTGCGTCTTCAGCACGCTCAAATCGCTCAGCACCTGCGCTTCGAATTCATTCATCATCCGCATCCGTCCCACTCCATCTCTGTACTTTCCGCTTGCAAGTCTTCCGATCAGGAACTCAGCGGCAGGTTGATGAACAAGGCCGTTGAAAACTGGGAGTAGTTGGGCGGCGTCGACCCGTCATACATCCTGATATAGAAACGGTCGTTGGCGGATTCACGCGAGAAAGTGATATTGGGCAAAGTTGCTCTCATCACCAGGTTGGGATCCTCTCCCGGCATGAAGGCGAAATCGCGCCGCCGTATCTCAAAGCCCCCGCCCGTGGGTGGAGTGACACCTGTGTTGATCGTCACCGTGCTCCCATTGAGAGTAGTCACGGTAAGCAAGTTCAGATTGGCGAGCGTAGCTGGAGCGATCACCGCCGGCAGCCATGCATCCGCGGGCACAGTGGTACTGGTCTTGATTGCCAGATCGTCTGCCCAGTCGTTGGCAAAGGCGATCGCATACTCCACAAAGTCTGGATAACTCGCCCTATAACTCACTTTGACGGTCCGCGCCACCACCTGCGCATCCATGCTCATCGACGGAGCATTCAATTGCAGCGCATCGCCTGGCCAGACATCGGCCGCAAAGCTCGATCTGTTCCCGTTGTATGTGCCGGCCCAAAGCGCGCTGACTCCGGCCGCCGCCTGTTCAATCGCCAAAGCAGCATTCAGGCAATCGGTGGAGCTGCGCGCCGGAGGGTCGGTCACAGTGCCGATCCACCCAGCCACGGATGGATTGCCGGCCTCCGCGAGCGCCTGCTGGCTGGCCGTGTTCACCGCGCGCCCTACTGCTCTGCCCACCGTGCGGTAACTCACTGCAATCTGCTCACCTGCCGCGGGCGCAAAGCCGGTATAAAACACAACCTTTCCGGTGCGTTCCATGTGGCACTCAGCGGACTCGGCAAGCGTGCCCAAGCTGCGCGTATAGGAACTGCCAGTCGGGGGCGTGCTCACCACCCATCCCGATCCGAGATTTGTCATGTAAATTGCGCGCATGGTTCCAAACAGGTTGTAACTGCTGGCGGCCACCACCGTGCACGCGGCGGGCAGACTTGCGATCGCGCCGTCATAGAGCGTCACCGGCATTCCGCCCACACCATTCACAAACTCCTGAAGCTCCAGTTGTAACTTACCCTGGCTTAGATTTGTCTGTCCGCCCAGAGTTATGGCGCCACTATCTCCGAAGGAGCGATAAATTGACAGAGCCCGCTCCATCTCAGCGCAGTGTACCCTGACTCGAAGCGTGTATTGGTTGGCCGGATTCACCGCGTAGGCCGTTCCCGCCGGAAGTCCCTGAATGACCGGCTGCAAACTCACTGCGCCTGTTCCCTCCTGCGCTGTCGCGAGAAACCCTGCAATACACGAAGCCTGTTCGTCCAGTCCTACAAAAAGGCCGGCAAGAATCCCCGTGCTGCCAGTCGAGAGCGCGACGCCCACAGCCTCAAGTAACAGCGTACCGCCCATCTCGATCTGGTCGAGCCAGCTCAGAACGGTCTGCCCATCGTTGCCATTGCCGCCGCCCATCACCAATCCGCCGACGCCAGTCTTGAGATATCCATTGCCGCCCGGATTGCCCCACACCTGCAGGTTGATTCGGGGCTCGTTGAATTGCTCGTTGATGATCGTGGACTTCGAAGCAGCAGGAAGGAATGGATCCTGCGCAAGATAGAACTGCGTTGTGACGCCGTCGCCGAGAAAATACTCCGTCACATAAGCAACCGGCTCATGCTCGCCGCAGACGGTCACGTCGTTGGCCAGCGCGCGTTTCACGCTTGCGGTAAATGCAAGATTCGCCAGGCTCAGGCTGCCGTCGCTTTCATTCAGCGTGTGTACCGCGCCCGGCACTTCGGCTACCGTCAGCGCGCCATTCACCGCGCGATACGCAGCCCGCGCCATGCTCGCCACCTGTCCCGCACTCTTGCTCCAACTCGCGCCGGGCTCAGGAACAAAGTGGCTCACCTGCGTATTCAGCGAGAGACCTTGCGTCGAAAGCGCAGTGGACCCTGCATGAGTGACCAGCGCGGACATCAACTCGCCTGCGGTCTCACCGGTTGCGCCCGCGCTCGGCGGCATCGGCAATTGGTCGAGCAGCAACTCATCGCTTACGGCCTGCACGGCAAACCGGTAACGTGGGCCCTCCATCGCCAGCCCTGCATATTCAGGCAGCGGACTCACCGCGATGTATCCCGTGAAGTAAGGCGTGCCATCATCGCCCGTCACTGCAAGCGATTGATTGCGAGCGGGCGTCGCCAGGCTGCCATTGGCCGGCAGGCTCAACGATAGTTCGCAGATTGATGGTTCGTTCAGCTTGCGCTCAATCGTCAACGGACGCGCCGCATCGAGCGCAGCCGTGTAATCCTGCCCCTGAATCGTAATCTTCATTGCTCGCTCACTTCTTTACTCGTTCACTTATTCACTTATTCACGCCAATGCATTCGGCGCGGGCAAAAAGCTCCGGTAACACACCACATGTTCGCCGTCCAATGGGTCGGTAACTGGCAGTGCAAGAAAATGCCCCGTGAGCAGTACCCGCGCATGGCTGCCCTGCCGCTTGGCGTCCAATGGAACCGCTGCTTCTTCCGCACCGCTCATGGTTTGCAGTCGCGGATAATAAAAGAAGATTCGCTCTCCCTGGCTGCCCTGCATGACAAACAATGCCGACCATTCCTGGTAAAAGCTCCCGCCCTCGCGATCGACGAATCCAGTAACTGCCTGCACTTTTGCGCCAGTTACCGGCGCTCCGCCCGGCAACGGCTCGGCAAGAGTCAGCCCGCTTGAACTAACTTGCGATACCAGCGCGACATTGAACGTCACGCGCCGGATGTAATCCACATCGGTCAGCGCCTGGCGCACATACGCGCCCGAAACCGGCGCGCCAACAAAGCCCGTCTGTCCCGTGTTGTCTACGTCGACAGCAACAATCGAACCAGCGGTGAACTTGGCCGCATCGGTAGCGGCGAGCAGGATCGATGACGCCGTGGAACCAGCTTGCGGAATCACCGCGGGCACAGCCTGCGCTCCGTCCGCTGCCGCGGCGGCGCCGCTGGCCGCGGCCAATACGTTCATATGCTGCGAGCCGGTCGCAAGCGCCATGGTCAGCTTGGTCCAACTCAGAAACTGCAAGCCCACCTGCGCTTGCACGGTTTCGCGCACCTGTTCGAGTGTTGCGGCGGGAATGCCCGTCAACACTGGCGCTGTCTTACTTCCCGACTTGCGCGTAAATCCCTGAATCCACCCCAGGCTGATCCACGGGGTAGGCGGAGCATCAAGACTAAAGCTGCCCTGTTCCGCCGGGTCGAAGAGCACCGGCGTTTGCGTTGCGCGATTCACCGGCGCAAAGTACGCGCGCACCCGGCGCGCCACTGGCGCGGGAGCTGAAAACCAATTCGCCGCCATTTACTCCCCCTGCTCCTGGTAGCTGTACACCATCGTTTTGGCCGATCGGCTCAGCCGGTCCCGCTGAGTCACAATGGGAGTGAGCCCCGGCTCATCCCAGAACACCTGGGTCAGCATCGCTGCCGGCGGTGTCGCCGTGTAATTGAGCTTTGGTGTATAGAAGGGAGTTAGCATCGCTACTAACTCCTCGTCCATCTGGCTGAGTGCGCGTCCGCGATCCAGCCCGCCAAAGCTCTGCGTTCCGCAGGTCTGATAGAGAATCTCGCACTCCGCGGCTGCCATGGTCGCACTCAGATCCATATCGACGCCCAGACCCAGCCAGCGCAGCACAAACACGTCATTGGGAAGCTGGTTGAAGGGCGCTTCCGCCTCTTCCACCAGGATTCCAGGCCGCACTGCGCCGCGCACCAGAATCGTTCGCTCCGGATTGATCGTGGCCAGCCGCGCACGCAGCGTCATATAGAACGAGTCCTTCGCATTTTGCATAAGAAGACAGGGATCGGGAGTCAGGGATCAGGGATCGGTAAGACCGCTCCTTGATCACTCTCCCTTGCTTTTCCCATTCACCTTTCCGGCTCAATGTTCGTTGACAAATTGCCATGATTGCCCATGACTGCTGGTATCGGGAATGGATCACGGATCCTGATCCCTGATCCCCGACCCCTGATCCCGGCCCCTGATCACTGCTTCTACACAGCCTGCTGCCGCGCTTCCCGCAAGAGCAGTCGGTAGAGATACACCTGGCCAAAGGCTTCGTTTGCGGCAATCGACTCGATCAGGTAATCCTGTCCCGCCACGGTAACTGCCAATGTCATGGCAAAGAGCGCTTGCGCCGATGCCAGGTCCAGAGCGTTGATCTGCTGCTGCACGCTGGTTGCCGACACCAGTAACTCCCACTTGGATTCGCCGCCCTCCTGCCACATGGGCCGCAGCTTCCTCATCACCACCGGACTCACCACCACATCGGCAAAGCTCGTTGCCACCAGTCCCAACTCGGACATGCTGGTATCCGTGTTGGGTCCAGTAACCCGTAGAAGGGCGGTTGTTCCTGTCATGCTGCGCAGCAGTGCATCGGCCAGCATCTGCGGCGCTCCCACCGGGTTGCGCGGCGCGGTATCGCTCATCGCTCACCCCAGCCTGTTCGCGATGTAAGGACGCAGCCACGCCTGCACTGTTTCGTCCACCAGCGAACTCGAGAAATACTGCATCTGCATCGTGTCGATCTTGGTCTTGCTTGCATTCAATGCCGGCGTGGATTGCGCGTTGCGCACAATCTGCGCGCACGCCGTTTTCACGTCGTCGCCGATCGTCGCCAGGCCCGCGGTGTAAGTGACTGCCACTTCGTTGTAGGGCAGACCCAGCACATTCCACGGCAGCGTGAGTTCGCCGGTATTCGGATCGAAGTCCACCGAGTTCGGATCGATCCCCGTCCACTGGCCGGGCAGTGAGAAAGCCCACACGATGTCGAACAGCGGCTCGTTGAGTGTCTCCCCGCGCCGCGGCTTCGCATAACGCCCTTCGATACTCACGATGGGCGTCGTGGCCGTCCCCAGCGGCGCCAGCGGCAGATAACTCAACAAAACCGTCTGTGAGCCGCTCGTCAAGCGCAGCCGTTCCGTGTACTGGATTACGTTCAGGTCCGGCCGTCTGCAGTAGCTGTTGATCAGGGCTGTCGCGGCCGTGATCCAGTCCGCCGTCGTTCCAGCCGGTAGTCCATAGTTCGGGTAATCTGCTGGCTCGAGATATGGCATGAGATCCTTCTTTCAGTGCTCGGTGATCGGTGATCGGAACAGAACTGCGGCATCCAGTGAACAGCGGGCAGTCGCAACTGATGACTGACCACTGTTCACTAGTCCCTGCCTTTTCTACCGGTCCACCAGCACCTGGTAGTGCGCATAGTTCGCGCCCTTCACCACTGGCGCGCCGAACTTGACCGCCACGTACTGATAGCTCAGCGAGCCCGGCAGACCAAGCTGGAAGATGCGCGGCGTCGGATCACCAAGCCAGTGGTATTCGATCAGGTCCTCGGTCACGATGTAAGCCGGCAGTACCGCCGATCCCGAACCCGGTGTCCCCGTGTAGCTGAGGCTCCAGTCCGGAATCAACGGCAGATCGCCCGCCTGCGTCGACAGCATCTTCACCCGGATGCCGCCCGTGATGTTGTCGGTGTTCAGCACCACGTTGAACTCGGCCTTCATCTCACGGTCGATGAGATCCAGAAGCACCGGGTTGGCGTAGATGGCCGTAGGCCGCACGTGGTAACCATTGCTGGCCACCATCTGCGCCACGGCCGACTTGATGCCGTCCACAATCGAAGCCGTTGTGCCGACGGTGGTCGTCAGTCCGCCGGCCACGATCTGCGGAATCACGCCCATGTACTGCGTGGTGGTCGGCGTACTCAGGCTCGTGTCGTTGCCGTTCCACAACGCCACGTCGTGCGCCACCATCACGCCGCTCACCGTGTCCACCAGATCCTTGGCCTGCAGATAAGCGAACTGCTTCTGCTGGTCGCCCAGTTCGATGTCGAACAGGTTGTAGTTGATCTGCGAAACGATCGCCTTCAGCGGCACGCTCCGCTCCACGCGCGTGGGACTCACCACCGGCGCCACAATGCTGCGCGGATTCACAAAACCGGCCGTGCCCGGATTCGGAATCGCCGTCTCTTCAAAGAAGCGCGACGGATGACCGGTGGCCGGAACCTGCTTGATGCGCTGCCCAAACGGGCTTGAACGCCGGCAAATGTCGAATATCTCGGTCTGGTACAGCGGAACTTCGATTGCGCCCGGCCCAATGTAATCTGCTGCTGCATGAATGTCTGCAAAGGTTGCGTTCATAGGCTCTTTCCGCCCCCTCCATGGGGCCGTTCCTCAGGTTTCAGGTTTCAGGTGTCAGGGTTCAGTGGTCATTTGCGGGGAGCGGCATAACGGCCTGATCCCTGACCCCTGAAACCTGATCCCTGTATTTAAGCGATTGCTCCCGCCCGCAGCAGTTGGCTTTTCACCGCGATGCGCTGCTCCAGGCTCAGTCCGGTCAGCGCAGCATCGAGGGCCCGCACGTCCACCGGACCGTCGCCGATCCCGTGCTTGGCCAGCATCTCCGCGGTCGTCGCAGGCAGAGTTCTGCGCAGCGGATTGACCGCGGTCTGCGCGGCCGCAGCCTTCACTTCGGCTAACTCCCGCTCCGCCGCCGCAAGCTTCTCGGCCAGCTCAGTCTCGCGCCGGCTCTGTTCCACGGTCGCCGAGATCCTCTCCACCTCGCCGGTCAGACTGCTCTGCCGCTCTTCCAGCCAGCTCAGCGTTCTTTCCAGCAGCGTGGTTGCGGCCTCAAGCCGCTCCCCTATCTCTCTTTCGCTCGTCTCCATGACCTTCCTTTCCTTACTTTTCCTTTTTGGATTTTCGTGAATGAAATGCAACATTCCAGTTAGCTCGCTAACAAAAGAAGCTCCGCCAGGGCGGAGCTTCTTTGCTAACTTGCTAACTTGCCGACTCGCCGACTTCTAACTCGCCATGCGGAAGCTGGTCGCCCGGTATGCCGCCTTTTCCCGCAGCAGAATGGCCGCCCCGGTAAAGGTCACGCGGGTCAGCTTCCACACCTCGGCCCGCATATCCTCAACCCGCGCATCGGCCAGTTCGTAACTCATGCCCATCGCCTCCGGCGAGTGCGCCTGGATCGCCCCAGCCACCTCGGGAAAATCCCGCGCATAGAGATACCCGCGCACCACCAGCCGCTGCCCCACCAGGTCCGCCTCGGTCAGCAGGCCGATCTTGCGCCGCGCATCGTGGCCATCCCACCCCGGCCGATAGTCCACCGCCATGCCCAGCAGCGAAGGCAGCGCCTTCTCCGCCGCCTCGCGCGTCAGCATCACCCGGTGGCCGCGCGCACCGGACGGCGCCTTGTCGCTGGGCGCATTCACCACCGTCAATACCCCTTCGAACGCCACCCTGTTGGGGTGCCCGTCCACATGAGGAAACTTCACCGCCATCGCTTCCAATCGCATCTGCTCGCTCCACTCGCCAGGTTTCAGGGTTCAGGGTTCAGGCCTCGGCCATCAACTGACACCTGACCCCTGATCCCTGACACCTGTTTCCAGCGGTCCCAGCCCCCGCATCGCCCGCACCTCGTTCACTGTCAGCACGCCGGCCTGCAGCAACTGCACCTGCACCGCCAGCTCCGTGTTCTCGTCCCGCGCGTTCAACTCGTTGAAGACAAATTCAAACTCCCGCCAGCCGATGCACTTGCCGAAGAGATCCCGCGTAATATGCCCGGCCAGCAGCATCGCCAGCGGCGAGATTGCCCCGCGAAAGGCCTCGTCGGTCATCTCCGCCGCAGTCGACTGATTGACGTCCGCTTCCAGGCCCAACATCAGTGGAGGCAAACCAAACGCATTCGCCACCATCCGGATCAGAAACTCCTGCCAGCAGAGCCGCATGTCCGCGTCAGTACCTTGAGTGAAGCGCAGCACCTCCGGCTTCTGCTCGGTAGAGATCAGCGGCACTCGCCCCGTCCCCTCAATCTCGTCCTGCCACCAGCGGATCAGCCGGTCATGCTGCGCCGGCGTCGCCTCGTTGAGCCACAGAGCGTATTGCGCCACCGTATTTGCCGCCAGCTTGCCGGCGAAGCGATGCGCGTTCAAAAACTGATTCACCGTTTCGAAAGCAACTTCGAGCGGACCCAGGCCGAACGGCGTAAAGCTGCGCGGGTTCATCCGGATGTACATCAACTGGTCATCGCGCAGTTCGATCGCGCTCGACTCCATCTGCCCCGGCATCGCCTGTGCATACCGCACTGTCTCCGCCTGCCCATCCCACCGCGCGTTAATGCGGATCGAAGCCCCATCCACCGCCCACAGCATCGCGGGCCGTTCCGCGTCGCCCGTCGGCTCCATCTCGATGGCCCCATACCCGCCGGTCAGCGCGTCCTCGATCGCCTGTTCGATCAAGGTCCGAAAGCTGTCCACCGCGTTCGGCTCTTCCAGCGTGCGGCGCAACGCCCGCAGCTTTCTCTCTGCAAAGGCCACGTCGCCCGCCCGCACTCCACGCCGCACCCGCACCTGCCAGTCCATCGCGGCAATGCGGTCCTTGATCACGTTGATCGCCCGCCGCACCACCGGAGTCTCCGCAAACCGGCGCAGATTCACCGGTGTCGGCTTGGGCAACAGCCGCCCCGGAAACTGCACCGGACTCATGACCGCGGGCAGCGCCAGCGTCTTGCGCTCCGCCTCGGCATCGGCCGCACTCGCAGCCAGGCCGGCCCTGCGGCCGCTTCCGGTCGCCTGCCGCCAGATCTCACGCAACTGTTCGCTCACCCTCACGCGCACCTTCCTCTTTTCCGTCCAAAAGCAAACGGCGCAGCCTGTGTGGGCCGCGCCGTTGGTCTTCGCTTCGCTAGCTGCTAGCTCTTAGCTTCTAGCTACTAGCTCTGAATTGCCGCTGAATTACGCTGTTTGTAACTGACAAAATCAATGCTAGCAAAAACCGGGTTAATTATCGGCAAACTTTTGAAAGAAATTTCTGATTATTTTCAGTTGCCGCTAAAACCCGCGGTTCCAAGCTAAGAGCTAGTAGCTGGAAGCTAAAAGCTGTTCTTCAGATTCTCAGCTCCCGCCTCGCCGTCTCCGCCACTCGGCCCAGGTCGGAAGTGGTCAGTACCCGAATCTGATGTTCCTCCATCGTCTCCACGCCAAACCGGTACATCTCCAGCCGTTCCGGCTCTTCGTCGGTCGCTCCCAGCTTCGCCGCGGGCTCAATCACGGCAGTCAACTCCAGTTGCGCCTTCTCCACGCGTTCCACACCGGCCCGCAAACCCGCCGCCGAGAACGCCAGCACCTTGGCCATCTCCACGCCCGGCTCCAGGCTCACCGCGTGAAACATGCGGATCAACCCATTCGGCCTGTAGCCCGCATCAATCCTCAGCGGATCACCCGGCCGCGTGTACTCGGCGGCCGCGATCCTCTTCCGCATCAGATCCCACACCCCTGCATGCTCAAACTCCGTCCGCATCCTGGCCTGAATAGCCGCCCGCCCGCTCAGCCGCGGCACACGCTCCCTCGGCGGCGGGTCAACGTAAAGACGCATCAACTCCTCGACACCGGCGGGAATACTCTCGGCCAGATACGCCTTGGCCTCGGTCATCTGCACGTTCAGCGAAAGCGCTTCGGAGAGAAGCTGCATCAGCCTTCCATCCGGTTCGGCCTGGAAGCGCATGCGCAGCTCGCTCTCCATGCCCTCCAGAACAGCCGTATCCGCCTCCGGATCGAGGCAGCGCACGCGGCGCCAATCGCGCGTAAACCGCACCTCGGCCCCATCCCGGCTGCCCCGCTCGCGCAGGATCACGCCAATATGCACAAACTCGTTCCGCACCACATCCGGAACATACCGGAGCAGTTGAAACTCGCATGCCCGCCGCTGGAGGTCGCTGCTCATCGCGTTCAGTTCTCAGTTCTCAGTTCTCGGTTGTCAGTTGTCAGTTTTCGGTTGTCAGTTCCATTGAACAGAGGCCTGTTCCGGGCGCCGGTGCATACTTGGCTTGCGGGGCCGAGACTTATTTCCGGACTCCGGTCGCAGCGCCTTGACCGCTTACAACTGAAAACTGACCACTGCCTCTTCAATTCACCCTCCCCACCATGCTACTTCCCCACCTTACCCCCATCCAAGCCTCTTCGCCCGTTTCTTTCCCCATCCCGCCCCAATTCGGAAACGGCCTTCGATCCGACTTCCCAAACCCTTCAATCAGCTCCCGTATCCGGCTTCGCCGCGCCAGCAGCTTCTCCACCAGCTCTTCCATCTCGCTCAGATCGCCGCCGTACCACTCCGGAGGCACCTCGCTGGCCGCCGCCCACAGGGTCTCCGCGGCCATCGTCTCCATCCGCGTCAGCCATGGCTCAAAACTCTCCCACCCCGTAATCTCCCGGTACACGTCGTTGCGATAATAGACCCCGCGCAGCGGCGCATCCTCAAACCGCCATTCGCCCGCGTGAAAGCAATACCCATAGTCGATAAACACCGCGCGGTAGCGCTTCTCCCGCTGCTTTTTCGTGAACACCGCCTGCCGCCCGTTGGCGTTCCCGGTCCACTTGTCCAGCGCCAGGATGCCGGCAAACTCGCCCAGATTCCTCACTTCAACCAGGTGTTCCTCGGGCAGGAAATCCGTCACCTGGCCAGGCATCAATCCACCCACAAACCGTGACCCGAACTGCAGCCCCGGCTGGCATTTCACCCGCATCCGACCCAGGTCGATCTCCAGCTCCTGCGTGTTCTCGATCAGCCAGTTCGAAACCTCGATCAACTCCACCTCCGGCGCTGCCAGCCCCGCCGCGGCGGCAATCCGCGAGGCCAGAAACTCGTTGGCCAGCACCCGCATATGCTGCGGGTTGTTCTTGAACTTCACCACGTACACGTTGCCGTCCGCGCCCAGCATCAGCTGGCCCTGCGCCCCGCCCCGCATCCGCCGGATATGCTGCACCGCCAGAACCGCCAAGCCCGCTCCCGTTTGCTCCAAGATTGTTACTCGCATTCTAAGCGCAAAGAGCAGGGATCAGGGATCAGGGGCCAGAGATCACCCTAAGAGAACCGTGCCTTCTTACTCGAAAGCGCACCCAACGAGCCACCGGAACCCGATCAGCGACGACCAATCGCTGATTCGCGATCCCTGATCTCTTATCTCTGACTACTGATCTCTGATCTCGCCCCCAGCGCGATCGCCATCGCCATCACCCGGTCGTCGTGCGTTCCCGCCCGCGCCCCGGTCCCGCCATTCTGCAGCCGCACAAAACTCCTGCACTCGGCCAGCAATCTCTTACTCTGAAAGCACCCCGGACACTCCACCAGCGCCGCACCCAGCCGCCCCAGCGCCGCCGGACGGCTCACTGAAGTCGTCAGCCAACCCGCCTGGCCTCCTTGCCAATAGACCCGCTTGTACCGGCACGAACTCTCCACATACGCCAACACGCCGCTGCCGTGGTTGTTCCTCTCCACCACCAGCCACGCGTCGTTGTATTCGGCTGCCAGTTCCGTAACCAGCCGGGCCAGTTCCACTCCACCCACATGCCCGGCGAACTCCGCGCACTGCAGCCCGGTCTCCAAATCCAGCACCTCCGCCGCGGAATAATCTCCCTCGCTGCCCCCGCCGGCTGGGTCCACCGCCACCAGGTACTGCTTGCCTCTCACCGGAGGCAGCCAGATCTCCAGTTCTCCGTTCCTCCGCCGCTCCTGCGGTTCCGGCGCCGATTGCATCCGCTGCTCGATCGCCTCCAGCTCAAACACCGACTCCCCACTGGCCAAAAAGCAGCTCTGCTCATCCTCCGCATACTCCTGCCGAGCCAACCCGTGAAAGCTCGCGCGAATCTGCCTTCGGTAGGCGATCTGTTCAAGGTCCAGGATCTTCCGCGAAAACAGCTCCTGCTCCTCAACGCTCAGGCTCGTCTCATCCACTGCCGCCGCCCGGTACCGCTCCTCCATCCACCAGGGAAAGAAATGCCGCACCATCCCCGTTTCGGGCGCCTTCTGCCACTCCTCGTAGAAGCATCCCCCCACGCCGTCCGGCGTCGACTCCAGAATCAGCTCCGCCCCCGGCGCCATCGACGCCCGCAGGCCCGCGAGCGTCTCCGCCGGGTCGCCCGGCCACCGAGCCAGCTCCGAGCAGTGCAGATTCTGCACCGTCAATCCACGCCCCGCATTCCGGTCGCCCGCTGAAACCACCCTGTATGTCGAATCAATCTCCGGAAACACGATCTGCCGCACGTTGTCCCGCGAGGTCCTCAGCGCTCCCTCCCGCAGTTCCTTCGGAAGCGAGTCCGAAAACCGGTGCACGATCCTGAAAATATCCTCCGCTGCCTCCTGCGTGTGGGCTACCTCCAGCGTCAGCGTTCCCGGCTGGGAAATCGTTTTTAGAAAAAAACGCGCCGCCGCCCACGTGGTCAGCCCCATCTGGCGCGCCTTCAGAACAATATTCTTTTCGCCGCGCCGCCGCTCAAACTCCCGCTGCACCGCATTCGCTTTGAGGAACTCCGAATTCCCTTCCCGCGTCCTCACCAGCAGAAGGCTCGCCATCAGTCCCATCCCCAACGGCCACCCACGCAGCCGATCGAACCGCTGGTCCAGAAAGCTCCCCAGGTCCACCAGTTGTTCCCTGCCTACGTCCTCCTGGTAAAGCACAAAATCCCGCTCCCCGGCCGCGATCCCCCCTACCCGTTCTTCCATACATCCCCCAGTGGGCAAAACCGCTTCTGCTTCGCTTCATCCATTCGCATCCAGCGCAGGCGTTCCGGCGGTTTCGATTCTCGTGTCGAAAGAAAAATCGAAGCCAAGTGGCATTTCTCTCAACCGGGCCCCAAGCGACAGGTCTTCGTCGCCGGCGTGGAAACCGGGGCCCCCAGCGACAGGCCTTCGTCGCCGGGGCGGCTGGTCCCTGGTCCCTGGTCCCTAACCCCTGCCGGGGCGAAAAAATCTCCCCCTCGCATGACCTTCAAATGTCAACACGTGAATCGAAGCCGCTCGAACGCGCAGCAAACTCCTCAATAGAACAAGCGGACACTCGCCTCGTCGATAAAGCAGTTATCCGTGCTCACCGAGTTCTGCACGTAGAAATTCAAATAGGCGGCATTCGCGGTGTTGATGGCAGAAGATTGCGGCAATCCCGTATACACGCCGCTGGCGGACACCTGCGTAACCTTCCCGATCTGGGTCAAAGCCGATGTGTTCTCAATGAAGCCCGCTAACGTTCCATTCTTTGCGGCGGGCACAGCAGCGCCTGCGAGTATCGCGGTGCCTCCCGTGTTCGATGTGCTGAACCTTACGGTATACCCGCACGTGCCGGTATTAGCCGTTCCCGTGCAAGCTGCGGCGGGCAGCCCGGAGGCGGTCGTGCACGAGTCCAACTCAACCCTTATATCGAGATGACTGTTCGACGCCATCGTCCCGGCTGGAATGGCGATCGAACCTACCTGCACCCCCGACGTGCTTCCGGTATTTGCAATGGGGCCCGCCAGCTTCCAGGAACTCGGAGCAACCGCCGGAAGCGCTGTCCAATTCCCTGAAGCACCATCGCAATACGTGCCCGCTGTCCCTGATGTTCCGCCGCAAATCTGGTTGGTCCCCAGTACACCGGAGGCATTCGCGGCAGGGATCGTCGCCCAGGTCCCCGGTGTCCCTCCGCTCACATTCACGTAAGCGGCAATTCCCTGCGACGAAGCAGCTGCGTTCTGCTCGATGTCTCCCTGCGACCATGCAAGCGTTGTCGGAGCCCCGCTCGTCTTTGTGGGCATCTGCATTTCAGGGCCCGCCGCCGGGCTGGAAAAGCTCAATGCCGCATTCGTCACCGTGGCCGCCAGGTTGGCGGACAGACTCACCACCACCGCCCCGGCATTGATCGCGTTGATTGCGGAAATGGTCTTGTTGGTCGTTGAACCGATCGAGACATGTTCCCCCACCGAAAGGTCCGTCGCGCTCGTGCAGGTGATCGTGCCTGTACCGATCGTTCCGGAGCAGGTTGTGCTTCCCCCGTTCGGCGCACCGGCCGTCCCTGCCTGAACCACAACATCCAGCGCATACCGCTTGCCGTTTGTCCCGCCCCAGTAAGCCGGGGGAGCAAGAATCTGACCCGCATACAGCGTCGTCGCGTTCGGCAACGCAGCATAGGAAGTATCCGTGTAAAGCAGCGCCGATGCCTGGATGCCGTATTGCCAGAGCTGGCCTATATTGCAGTCTCCAAGACATTGCGACGACATCGCCGCATCCACACTGTTGCTTCCGTTACTTTGATAGGAAGGCGCGTACACCAGGCTGGGAATAAAGCCCGATGTTCCTGAATTGTCGTACCGCGTCAATGCGGGCATCCCCACCCAGCGCAGACTGTTCGTGGTGCCGAACATGCCATTCACAATGCTCAGATTCAAGGCTGTGTCGTTGGCGGGCGACATCTCGATCACCGTCGCGTTCACTGAAGACGTCATCCCCGTGTTTTCCATATCGAGGCTAAACTGGGTGGGGAATGGCGCGGTTGTGCAGTCAAGCAATGTGATTGCGCCCAGGCCGGCGGAAATTCCCGGACTCACTACCTCGAAAGCCACATTTCTCAGCGTGAACCGGGTCAGACTATTGGCCCCGTTGCATGCCTGATTGTCCACCATGATCCCCGCGCCCCGCCCGATGCTGGACCCGCTGAATGTCTGTCCATTCGCGATACCAAAGTTGTCGCCGCCTCCATTCCGCCAATAGATTCCGGCAATCCCCGACGAGTCAACCCTCCACCCCTTGTCAAAATCCACATTGATGCCGCCGTCTGAAAAGTAATAGCCGAAATCCTGCTGGCCCTCCAGCCAGGTATTCACGAAATGCGTCCCTGCATCGACGCGGGAGCCCATAAAGAGTCCAACCCCACCGTTGCTGATCTGTAGGTCCTTGAACTCCTGCTCCGACCTTGCATAGGAGTCGGTCGCAACATCCACGCTCACGCTCGTCACCGTTCCGCTATCGGTATAAGCGGCCGCGCTTGGCGCGCTTCCCGCAAGAAACACCGTGAAGGAACTGCTGGATGCAGCCATCACCTGCGAGACAACATTGTTCATCATCACTCCGGCCGCGCTGGTCAGGCCCGCGATATACACCCAGTTGCCCACCGAGTAGGTATTCGCAGCCTGAATCGTGGCCACGTATTGATATGGATAGGCGCGGCCTCCCGCAGGCGAGCTCGCCGGATAATACGCCGCCTGCACCTTGATATTCGCCGGGTCGCTCGTAGCAACTGACTCGGTCTTGCCATTCAATCCCGTCGATTGATACGTGAAGTTCACCACGCCTGCGCTTGGATTCGTAAACGGCTGGCTCACTTGAATGCTGGTGTTGGTCGAAGCATTCAGAAAGTTGTATAACGCCGTCGCGGTCGCCGCGGCGCTGGCGCCGATGTTCACCTGGTTGCCCGTCGCTCCAGAGGATACAAACGTAATCGCCACCCCGTTCACAGTCGCCGTGTCGCCGGCGGATGCGTTGCCCGTAAAGCTGATCGACGAGACATTCAAGATGATCGTGAAACCCGTCAGCGTGGCAGTCGCGCCATACGCAGATCCATTCCACCTGATTTCAGGGGGCGAGTTGGAGCCATTCAGAATAGCGCCCACGGTGCCTTCCATCCGGCAGCTATCGTAGGCATTGATCGTGCTGCTGATTAGATAAGTCCGATTGCCGGGGAACTCCACCACGCCCCCGTACGGCTGTATCCCTGTGCCGTTCGCCCAGCATGCGGTGAATGCCGCCTGGATCGCTGCCGTGTCATCCGCAATTCCATTCCCAACAGCGCCGAACTGCGTCACATCGTAGCGCGGCCCCATACTGGCAAAATTCTTGGCCCACACGCTGGCACCCGTCACTTTCCCGCCGAACGTGCCGTTGCCCGTAACAGCAATCCCATTCGCTCCGTCGGAGGTCAACCCCGCAATCGCCGCCTGCGCGCCCAGGCTTGTCAGCGCACCGGCCGCCGTCGAAGCCCCTGTCCCGCCCGCCGTAACAGGCACCTGGCTCTCGCCGCCAACCGTCGTCCCATTGGCCGTGTAATACGCCATCTGCCCAGTAGTTCCCGAATTGACCGTCCCGCTCCCGCCGCCCGAACCCGTTCCGCACGCCGAACCGGTGTTGGTCACATATCCGGAGTTATCGATTTGCAGGCAGTCATGTCCACTTGCCGCGGCCAGACCCGGAAACATGATTGAAGTCGTCCCCGTGAAGCTTGCATACAGTGAACTGCTGCTCCCTCCGTAAACCTTGAACGCCGTCCCCGCGCCGGTTTCGTAATTGATCCGCACCGCGCCCGACGAGTTCGACGCATCCACGTACGTGTCGCCGCTGTTGGTGCTCTGGTACGCCTTGAAGCTGTCCAGACCCCCCACGCCCGAATTCAATTCCCAGTTATTGCTCGCATCCTTCTCCGCCGACCATTGCGCGTTTCCGTTCCAGTCCTTGTAGATCAGAGATTCCTTCTGGCTCTGCGTCAATCCAGCCCACAGAATGGAATCAATCTCCGCGTCCAGTTGGTTCTCCACCGTCGGCGTGCTCGAGAACGTAGTCGCCCCGCTTACCTGCAGCGTTCCGCTCAGCTTTGTATTTCCAGCCACCGCGACACCGTTCGTTCCATTCGCCGTCACACCCGGCAGCAGATTGGCCATCGCCCCGGCCGCCGTCGAAGCCCCCGTTCCACCCGCCGATACAGGCACCTGGCTCTCGCCGCCCACCGTCGTCCCGTTGGCCGCGTAATACGCAATCTGCCCCGTGCTCCCCGAGCTGACCGTCCCGCTTCCGCTCCCCGTTCCACAAGCCACACCCGTGTTGGTGATGAACCCCGAGCTATCGATCTGCAGGCAGTCATCGCCGCTTGCCGCGGCCAATCCCGGAAACATGATGGAAGTGGTTCCCGCAAAGCTCGCATACAGTGAACTGCTGCTCCCTCCGTAAACCTTGAAGGCCGTCCCCGCGCCGGTTTCGTAATTGATCCGCACCGCGCCCGTCGCATTCGACGCATCCACATACGTGTCGCCGCTGTTGGTGCTCTGGTACGCCTTGAAGCTGTCCAGGCCGCCCACCGCGGAATTCAATTCCCAGTTGTTGCTTGCGTCCTTCTCCGCGTACCACTGGCTGTTGCCGTTCCAGTCCTTGTAGATCAACGACTCCTTCTGGCTCTGCGTCAGTCCAGCCCACAGAATTGCGTCAATCTCCGCGTCCAGTTGGTTCTTCACCGTCGGCGTGCCAATCAAAGTCGAAACCCCGCCCACTTGCAGCGTTCCGTTGAACTGCGCATTTCCCGCGTTGTTGATCGTCGCCACGCTCGTCTCGGTCGGTCCGCCCGATCCAAACACCACGCCCCCGGTCCCGGAATTGTTTGACCCGTTCAGAACCACGGCGCCCGTGCCCGCGGCGTTGATCGCCGTTTGGTTATTCGTGCTCGACTGCCCGTTGTTAAACTGCCCAATCGACAACCGGCCCACGTTGTTCAGCTCGTCTGTTATCTGGTAAAACTGCTCGCCCGCCGTCGCATCGCTGAACCCCGTGGTCCACCGGTAGCCGTAGTCTGTCTGATAACGATTCAGCAGCCCGCGCTCATTCCCCGCGCCAATCCCGATGCGGAGATGGTTGGTCACCGTCGCATCCTGCTGGCTCCCGTACCAATCCCCATTCATCCCGTTGAAGCTGCGATGAAATGTGTCCAGAAAGCTGTTGCGCGTTCCGTTGTCCGTCAGTTGCCCGGTGAACATCGTGCCGCCGCTCATCCAGTTGTTATAGGAACTGCCCGCGTCCGCCTCTACCTGGTTGATCGAATTCTCGTTGCGCAGCCCCACAATCGTATTGTTCTGCGCATTCGCTCCTAGGTGCAGAGCGGTCGCGCAACCCTCCACGTCTCCGCCATTGAATGTATTGCCATCGCCCTGCTGCAGGTTGATCCCATACGTTCCCGCAATCGGATTTCCCCCGCTCGTCGGGCAATCGATATGCAACCGCACAAACGTGCTCGCATTCACCCAGTCTGTCGTCGCCGCATTCGCAACCCGGTGCCCGATCGCGTTCACCGCCGTTCCAAATCCATCGAACTGGTTGCCGTAAAAACTTCCGCCCGTATAGTTCCCGGTCCCGTCCAGAGTCATGCCCGTCTGATTCGAGTTGCCCAGAAAATACAAGCCGGCCAGATCCATCTCCTGCGTCCGATAGGCTGCCAGCCCTTGCGCCGTCGCGCTCGTTGCCGCGGTCGTATTGATCGCCGCGTTGTCCATGTGGAAGCCCATCGTGTCGGCCGCGTAGGTCGGATCGCCCACCTGCACCATCGCGCCCGCGCCCGAATACAGAAACACAGTCCCGCCCTGGCTTCCGCTCGCCGTGCTCGCTCCCCGCAGCGCGCAGCCGTGAAGAACCACATTCCTCGTTCCCGCCGTGACGATCACCTGATTCGCCGTTGCAATCGTCGCGCACGGCAGCAGGATTGTCGCATTCGCCGTCGCAAGCGTCAGGCTCGAACCCATCGCAAGTGTGCCCGCAAAATTACGCGCGTCGCATGTCCCGCCGTAGGTCGCGCTCAACCCGTTCACGCATGCCTGCACCTTCGCCCCAAAGTCTGCGCCAGGGAACTGGTCCGCCTGGTAAACCGCGCCGATCTGCTTCGCCGTCAGCTCGCCGCTCACGGCTCCGCCCGTCATCGGGAGCGACGTACTCACCTCGGTGTCCACATAATGCTTGTCCGCGGCCTGCAGCGGTTGCGTCGGATCGCCGTTCAAATAGAGCGGCCCGCTCAACGTTCCGCCCGACGCCGTCAGCAAACTCCCCGTCAGTTCGGTGATGGCCTGGTCCACATACGCCTTGCTCACCGTCTGCACAGCCTGCGCCGCAGGCATCAGTTGCGCCTGCACCTGGGCCAGGTTCGCCTGCGCCGCGGCCGGCACCACCCAGTACTGCGTACTCGTCGTGCCGTCGCTCATGTAGTAGGTCGCCGTGTAATACAACCCCGCCGGCGTGGCGCCCACATTCGGCGCAAGGTTCACGCTCAGGAATCCATCCGGCGCGATGGTCGCAATCAAGTGCCCCGCCGTCACCAGTTGCCCGCCCGCCGCGGTGAACGTCGGCCAGCTCAAGCTCAGTGTCCCCGCACCCGGCGTCCCATTCGCCAGATACACGGTTCCCTGGACCGTCGTCGTGGTCACCGCCTGCGCGCCCGCAACACTTGCCAGCGCCATCCCCAGCAGGCACACGGCCAGCCCGAGTTTCAGTTTCATCTCTTTGCCTGCGCCGAACCAATCGTTCCTCGTGAGCTTCATCCGCGTCTCTTCTTTCTTCCTGGAAATGCAATGGGCTGCGCAGCCATCCCCGCCCCGCAGCCCCCTGCATCCCCAGACCAATCGAAATCAAGCCGTTACAAATGCTTTGCCTTTTACTTCTGTTGCCGCGTCTTCATCGTCCCAAGGCTCAATCGGAGCGTCCTTGGGCGACTTCGGCTCCGCTTCCAGCCTTGCCCTCAGCGTCAGAAGAGGCCGTTTCTGCACCGCTTCCTCTACCTCTGCCTCTCCTTCCGCAAGATCCATCAGCAACCTTGCGCTCAGGGCGTGACCCTGTTTCGAGCCTTCCACCAGGCAATCCACAATCGCTAGGGCGTTTTCCTCCACTTGCTTGAGGGCCGCCTGCTTGAGCACCTTCGCTCTTCTGCTGCCGTTCTTCCGTGCTGTTGTGTTCGTCCGTGTTGTCATCCATCCGCCATTCCCGGGCATTCCGCACTCGTGCAGAAACAAAAAAAGGGCAATCCCTTTTCGGAATCGCCCCAACTCGCTGCAAAATCTCAATCCGACGTAGATGTGCGAAAGGGCACGACTTGACAGCTTGGTGAAAAACTCCCCTTTCGACGGGCTTTGTATCAGTCGCCCACCGGCTTCGCCCACCCTCGAGCGATGAAACTGTGCCCCATCGGGGTACCCTCTGGGTCGGAGCGTTTTTTGCTCGAAGAGTGGGAGTCGATGAAGGCCTACCGTCTGACAATTCCCATGCGGTTTCTCTTCAGGGTGCGAGTTTACTCGCCCCGCAAGCCGTTTAGATTGAGAGAAAGGGCTTTAGCCCCTGTGTCAACAATCCGAAAAGGGCGACTCCTTTTTCGGAATCGCCCCTCTTTTCATCCAATTGTGCTGAACTAGCCCGAAGTCGAGTTCGTTTCGCTGTCGTTGTTCTAAGCTTAGCGGATTAGCACCTAATTACACGCAAACCCTCTCGTGCCTATTTTCTCTATTCCTTTCAATGCTTTATCACTGTTCACCCCAACCCATTTTCTTGACAACCGTTTCGCCGTTCCCCCAAATGCTCTACCATAAGCTCCGTGACATCCCCAGCCACGCACGATCCCACACTCCTGGTCCACGGCGGCGCATGGGCCATTCCAGCCGACGCGGCAGCCGCACACCAAGCCGGCGTACGCCGCGCCCTTGAAGCCGGCTACGCCATCCTCTCCGTCGGCGGCTCGGCCCTCGACGCCGTCGAAGCCGCCGTCACCGTCCTTGAAGACGACCCCACATTCGACGCCGGCCGCGGCAGCTTCCTCACCTCCGATGGCCGCGTGCAGCTCGACGCCCTGCTCATGGACGGAGGCCGCATGAAGGCCGGAGGCGTCGCCTGCGTCGAGCGCCTGCGCAATCCCATCCAGGCCGCGCGCCTGGTCCTCGAAAAGTCGCCGCATGTCTACTTTGTCGCGGAAGGCGCGGAGCGCTTCGCCGCCTCCCACGGCATGACCCTCATTGACAACGCAGAGTTAGTCCTCGACCGCGAGCGCGATCGCCTCCGCGAAGCCCAGGCCCGCGAATCCGCAGGCCTGGCCGACGAGACCTTCTCCGGCCAGATCCCCGACGACAAAGACCCCGCAACAGCGTTCAAACCTAACTTTGACAGCCATGACACCGTAGGCGCAGTCGCCCTCGACGGCCACGGCAACCTCGCCGCCGCCACCTCCACCGGAGGCACGCTCAACAAGACTCCCGGCCGCGTCGGCGACTCGTCCCTGATCGGCTGCGGCTGCTACGCCGACAATCTCGCCGCCGCCGTCTCTCTCACCGGCTGGGGCGAACCCATTATGAAATTGGTTTTAGGCAAGTGGGCCACCGACCGAGTCGCCGCCGGCTCCGCCCCTGAGATCGCCGCCCGCGAAGCCATCGACTATCTCTCGAAGCGCCTCGGCGGCCACGGCGGCATCATCCTCCTGGGCCCCGACGGCCGCTTCGGACTAGCCCACAACACCCCCGCCATGGCCTGGGGCCTAGCCACCCCCGGCGGCCTCCAAACCGGGCTGACCATCTGAACATGCTGGTTCTCGCCTCAGCCTCGCCCCGCCGCCGCGAACTCCTCACCCAAGCCGGCTTCACGTTTGAGGTCCATCCCGCCAACATCCCCGAAGACCCGCGCCCCAACGAAGACCCCATCGCCTACGTAGTCCGCCTAGCCCGCGAAAAAGCCGAAGCCGTCTATCGCGAACTGGCCTCAAATGTCGATCCAGAATTGGCTTTGAAAGGGCACGACTTCAGTCGTGCCAAAAAAGATGCCCAAGAAGACCGGGCTTCAGCCCCTGAGGTATGCTTCCCCGCCGCAGACCCGAACCCCGATCCCCAACGCCTTACCGTCCTGGGCGCCGACACCACCGTCACCCTCGACAACCACATCCTCGGCAAACCCGAAAACCCAGCCGACGCCGCCCGCATGCTCCGTCTGCTCTCCGGCCGCACCCACCGCGTCATCACCGGCGTAGCCGTCGTCACCGCCACCCGCACCGAGGTAGCCGCCGAAGTCACCGGCGTCACCTTCCTCACCCTCTCCGACCAGGAAATCGCCGCCTACATCGCCACCGGCGAGCCCATGGACAAAGCCGGCGCCTACGCCATCCAGGGCCGTGCCGCCCGCTGGATTCCCCGCATCGTCGGCGACTACTTCAACGTAGTCGGCCTCCCGCTGGCCCTGGTCACCACCATGCTCGAATCCCGCTGACCCCGGCAACGCCCCGCCAACTCGCCAACCCGCCAACAGAAGAGGCGCCCGCACTTGGGGCGCCTCTTCGCTAACTCGCTAACCAGATTTACGGCTTCAACACCAACTTTTTCCCGTCGTACCGCACCTCTATTTCTGCTTTCTCGCTCTCACCAATCGCAACGCCATGCTCGTTCCCAACTATCACCACGCGGAAAATCCGCCCCATCGGCATCCCCTTGAAACTTCCTTCTCTCGCTCCAATCGTCAGCGTCTTCGCCCCATCGTCCCAATGCATCGCAATCGTTGCATGCGCGCCCTTCTCATACGCATACCCATCGTTCTCGTCCTCATACAAAACAAAATCCCCATCCGCCCCCGGATAAACCCGCAGATCAATTGGATCCTCTTGTTTTTCGGTACTCCACTCCATCGCCGGCCCCATCGGCACAATCGCTCCCGCTCTTACAAACAGAGGCAGTTTGCTCAGCGGCGCGTCCGCCTCAATCCGCTTTCCACCCTCTTGCCTTCCACCCGTCCAGAAGTCGTACCACGTCGCCTTCGGCAAATACACCGTCCGCGAAGTCGCGCCCTCCGTGTACACCGGAGCCACCAGGATCGACGGCCCAAACAGATACTCATCGCCCGTGTTCTCGGCCTCCACATCCTCCCGCCAGTCCATCACCAGCGGCCGCATCAACGTCCCGTGATGGCTCGTCACCTGCCACGCCTGCGAGTAAATGTAGGGCATCAGCCGGTAACGCAGCGTGTCGTAGTCCACCAGAATCTTCTCCGCCTCCGGCCCATACGACCACAGCTCGTTCTCATCCGGATTCCGCGTTCCATGCACCCGGAAGATCGGCGAGAACGCCCCAAACTCAAACCACCTGACAAACAGCTCGCGAAACTTCGGATCGTTCAGATTCCCGCCCGAAATAAACCCTCCAATGTCCGTCGTCCAGTAAGGCATCCCCGAAATCGAATAGTTCAGCCCCGCTGAAATCTGTCGCTGAAACGTCAGCCAGTCGCTCAGCACATCCCCCGACCACGCCGTCACCCCAAATCGCTGCGCCCCTGCGTAAGCCGACCGCGACAGAATGAACACCCTCTTCGCGTCCGACGCCGCCCTCTGCCCCTCGCTCACCCCGCCCGTATGAAACAGCGGATAGACGTTCGCATACCGCGCGCCCGATCCAAGAGCCATTTTGTTGGTCGTCAGAATGTTGTCTTCGCGCCCCTCCGTCTCCGGCTCATCCGTATCCAGCCACCACGCGTCCACGCCCTTTTGAAACAACGCCGTGTTCGCGTTCTCCCAATACTTCTTCCGGGCCGCGGGATTGGTCGGGTCATACAGCGCCTGCCCCACCGGATGAAAACTCCCCTGCACCGTCTTCGCAATAAACCAACCGTTCTTATCGAACTCGTCGTAAGTCGCGCTGCCCGGCCTGAAATACGGCCAGATCGAAACCATCAAATGAAAATGCTCCTTGTGCAGCGTGTCGATCATCCCCTGCGGATCGGGATAGTGCGGATTCCACTTCATCTCGCCCATCGTCACCCACCAGAACCAGTCCTGCACAATGTTGTCCACCGGAATGTGTTCCGCCCGGTACTTGGCCGCCACGCCCTCAATCTCCGCCTGGCTCTGGTACTTGTTCTTGCACTGCCAGAACCCATAAGCCCACCGCCCGAACAGTGGAACCTCGCCCGTCAGCTCGCGATACCGCCCCACAATCGCATCTGGCTCCGGCCCGTAAATAAAGTAGTAGTCCACCCGGTCCGCAACCTCCGCACTCAAATAAAGCGCATGGATAAACCGGTTGTTCATCCGGCTGCGCGACGAGTTATTCCAGAAAATCCCATACCCGTTCGTCGATATAAGCAGCGGAATCGCAATATTCGTGTTCTCCTGCGACAGGTCGACCGTCTCCCCGCGATAGTTCCAAACCCCCGCCTGGTGCTGCCCCAATCCATAAAGCCCTTCATGCGACCCATAGATCGGAAAAACCACCTCCGCATGAAATGTCTGTTCCCCATTCACTTCCACCGGCCGCAGGCTCCGGGACGCGTCCGTCGCCAGCATCGTGCCCCGCATCCCGCGCCCCGTCGAACCGGGCCCCGTCGCAACAGGTCCAGTAGCCCCAGCGCCCGTCTCGCCCTCCGGCGCCACATAGTGCACCGCCCCGCTCTCCCGCTCGATCACCACCCGCAGCTTCGCCGTCGCCAACGTAATCGCCCTGCCGTTTTCGCTCACGTCAAACGCCGCCGCCGGCCAATCCTTCTTCACCACCACCCAATCCGATGCCCGCTCCGGCCCTTGGAAATCCAGCGGCGAATACGTCACGTGAATCAAGTCCTCCGCCTTCACCTCCAGCCGCAGCACCCCATCCTTCTGCCGAACCTCCACGCCATCCGCGCGCTTCTCAAAGCTCACCACCGGATTCGGCGTGTTCCACTGCCCCATCGCCTTCGGCGCCCACACGCCGGCCACACCAAGCAACACCAACACCCACAGCAAACCAATCCGTCTCATCGCAGAGCCTCTCCTCAATCGATTTACGAGCACGCACCAGTCTACCCCGCGCAGGCCGTCCGCCACGATATTCCCCACTCTTGTAGATTGCGCCTCCCGCGCCGGGAACCGAGCCGCCGCGCCACGCTGTAGCCGCCGGTTATTAACTCGAAAATGAACGGCAAGCTAAGGTTTTCAAGTTCCAGTTATTCCATGCCATAACTCGCAACATCTTCGTTCTCATTGCTTTAGCCATCCACCCCAAACAACGCCAAGACTCCGAAATCAAAAAACGCCCTCACTCCCATGTCCTTTCGGGTTACACTGGCCCTGTCTCCCAAAAGGAAAATTTCATGCGGAACTTCTTCTTCTTGCGTTCCATTCTCTTGTTCGTGCTCCTCGCATCCACCAGCCTGCTGCGCGCACAGTTCCAGCAGCCCACCGACGAAGAACTCAAGATGACCGCCGAACCCAAGGCTCCCGGCGCCGCCGCCATCTACCTCTACCGCGAAGAAACCACCGACGACATGGCCCACTACCAGACTTTTTATGAGCGCATCAAGGTCCTCACGGAGAAAGGCAAGGAGCAGGCCACCATCCACATTCCCTATTACCGGACCAACTTCAAAGTCTCTGACATCAAGGGCCGCACCATTCACGCCGACGGAACCATCGTCCCCCTCACCGCCAAGCCCAGCGATCTGACGGATTTCAAGACCAAAGACCAGCAGGTCAATCAGATGGTCTTCACCCTGCCCAGCGCCGAGGTCGGCAGCATCCTCGAATACCGCCTCCAGATCCATTACGACGACGACATCGTCTCTTCACCCACCTGGGATGTCCAGCAGCCGCTCTACGTCCGCAAGGCGCATTATTATTTCGTCCCTTCCAGGTCCGGCTACCTCAGCAATGCGCGCGGAGATGTCCTCAGCCAGCTCATGTTCTCCGTGAAAGGAGTGAGGCAGGATCAGGTGATACACGACGCAACGGGGCGCTTCACCGTCGACCTCGCAGACATCCCCGCCATTCCCAGCGAGGATTGGATGCCGCCCCTGAATACGCTCAAATGGAAGGTCGAGTTCTACTACACCTACGCTCACTCCGGGAAAGACTTCTGGGATAGCGAGACCAAAACCTGGGCCAAGAGTGCCGAGCGCTTCACCAATCCCTCCGGCCAGATCAAGCAGGCTCTCTCCCAGATCGTCGCCCCGTCCGACACCGAAGAACAAAAGGCGCGCAAGATCTATGCCGCTGTCATGAAGCTCGACAACACCCGCTTCAGCCGCACAAAATCGGAGGCCGAGCGCAAGGCCGAGAAGCTCAAGCCCATCAAAGGCGCTGAGGACGTCTGGAAGCAGCAAAGCGGAACCGACGACGACATGGCCCTGCTCTTTGTCGCTTTCGCACGCGCCGCCGGCCTCAAAGTCTGGCCCATGGAAGTGGTCGACCGCGGCAAGGCATTCTTCGATCCGAGCTACCTTTACGCAGGCCAGTTGAACGACTACATTGCCGTCCTCAACCTCGACGGAAAAGATGTCTTCCTCGATCCAGGGCAAAAAATGTGCCCCTTCGGCCTGCTCAGTTGGAAGCACACCATCGCCTCCGGTTTCCGCCTCTCAGACAAAGGCGCCATCCTCGCGACAACACCCCAGGGCGTCTTCAAAACCGCAGTGGTCCAGCGCACCGCCGACCTCACCGTCGACACCGACGGCAGCGTCAAGGGCACCATCCGCTATGTCATGACCGGCCCTGAAGCCCTCCACTGGCGCCAACTCGCCCTCCAAAACGACGCCGATGAGGTCAAAAAGCAGTTCAACGAATCCATCCGGGCCGACATGCCCGACGGCGTCGAAGTCGACTTCGATCACTTCCTCGCCCTCGACGAATACGAATCGAACCTCATGGCCACCGTCAAGGTCTCCGGCATCATCGCTACCGCCACCGGGAAACACTTCTTCCTGCCCGGCCTGTTCTTTCAATCCCATGCCAAACATCCCTTCGTCGCGCAGGACAAGCGCTCCGTGCCCGTCGATGTCCACTACGCCAGCATGGAGCAGGATCAGGTTGTCTACCACCTTCCCGCCGGGTACACCGTCGAGAGCGCTCCGCAGACCGCCGCGCTTACCTGGCCCGAACACGCCATGCTCAAAATCGCCTCCGCAACAAAAGACAGCGATGTCATCGTGGTCCGCAGCTTCGCTCACAACTACGCCATCCTCGATTCAAAGGATTACACCGACCTCCACGACTACTTCCAGAAGATCGCCCTCGCCGATCAACAACAACTCGTCCTCACGCGAGCTGCCGTTGTAAAAGGAAACTGACCATGAACGCCCCGCTCGCCTCGTTGCTTCGGCCCATCTCCTTCCCGTTCGCCGCTTTTCTGCTCGTTGCCGCCGTACCCCTCCATGCCGATTGGTTCGGCAAAGACAAGCAGATTCCCGATTGGGGCCTGGAGGCAGCCAAAACCAAAACTCCCGACTACGCCAAGGATGCCTCCGCCGTCATTCTTTACGATGAGCATCTCGAGACCGTCGATGGCAAGGGCCGCGCAATTGAACGCCGGCGCAAGGCCGTTCGCATCCTCAAGCCCCAGGGCCGCGATGAGGGCATCTGCGCCGTCATCTACGACGTAGACGAGAAGATCAACCACTTCTATGCCTGGACCATCGCAGCCGACGAAAAGCAATACCCCGCCAAAGACACCGACTTCTTCGAGGGCGGCCACACCGACGATCAGATCATGCTCTTCACTGAGAAGATGCGCGTTGCCCGGCCCCCCGCCATCGATGTAGGCGCAACCGTGGTCTGCGAGTCGGAAGAACTCCTCGCACCCTACGATCGCGAGAATATCTGGCAGTTCCAGACAGACCTGCCCGCCGTCTTCCAGGCTCTTGAAATCGACCTGCCCGCCGGCCGCGCCCACACTGAATCCTGGCACGGCTACGCCCCCGTGAAGCCTGTTGAGGTTGCTCCCAACCATTGGCGCTGGGAAGTGAAAGAAGTGCCCGCGCTCATCCTGCGCGACATCCCCTCCCGCCCCGATACGGCCGCCCTCGTCGCCCGCATGTCCGTCCAATGGGGCGATGCCGCCGTCGATGGCAAAGACAATCAATGGCGCGCCATCGGCCAGTGGGTCACCACACTTGAGGCGGATCGGCCCGCGCCTTCACCTGAAATCACCTCCCAGGTCCAAACCCTCATCGCCGGCGCGCCCGACTTCTACTCCAAACTCAGCCGCATCACCGCGTTTATTCAGAAAAATATCCGCTACTTCATCGTGATCCGCGGCATTGGCGGCCTCCAGGCCAATCACGCCTCCGACATCTACCGCAATAAATACGGTGACTGCAAAGACAAAACCACCCTGCTCATCTCCATGCTCCAGGTCGCCGGCATCCACGCCTTCTATGTTCCCGTCGACGACCGCCGCGGCATCGTCGACCCTGACTTCCCCTCCATGATGGGCGACCACATGATCACCGCCATCGAGATTCCAGCCGACGTTCAGGACCCTCGCCTCCAGGCGGTCGTCAAAGCCAAAGACGGCAAGCGCTACCTCATCTTCGACCCCACCAACGAGCGCACTCCCGTCGGCAACCTCCCCTCCTATGAACAAGGCAGCTACGCCACGCTCGCCGCGGGCGCCTCCAGTCAGATCATCGCCCTGCCCATCCTTCCGCCTGACGCCAATCCCAATGAGCGCAAGGGCTCCTTCACCCTCGCCCCCGACGGAACACTCACCGGCTCCGTCGACCTCATCCGCTCCGGCAGCGGCGGCGGAGAGTTGCGCAACATCCTCAAAATGGCCGATGAAAAAGAACGCCGCGAAGGATTCGAGACCGCCGTCGCCCGCGACGTCCCCGGCGCTGTTCTCGATTCGCTCAAATTCGTCCAGCCCTCCGAACTCGACAAGCCCATCGAGGTTCACTACAAGCTCACCGCCGCACGCTACGCCCACCAGGCCGGCACACTCCTGCTCATTCGCCCCCGCGTGGTCGGCACCGACGTAATCCCCTTCAACGACAAGCCCCGCACCGTCCCCATCGACCTCACCGCCACCGGCCGCTGGAGCGACAGCTTCGACATCGCTCTCCCCGCCGGCTACAGCGTCGATGAAACCCCTGACCCGGTCGACATCGACCTCGACTTCGCCAGCTACCACTCCTCCTTCACCACCAAGGGCAACCTCCTTCACTACCAGCGCGAATACGTCGTCCGCAAAGTCGAGCTGCCATCCTCCCAGGCTGCCTCCTTCCGTCACCTTGAAGGCGTCATCCTCGCCGACGAAAAAGGCAACGCCATCCTCAAAAAGCAATAATCCGGAAGGAGCAGGGGCCGGGGTACCCACAAAGTGGGTCGAGGCCCCTGAATACCGACCTTCAAATGAAACGTCTTTTTGAGCTTGCGGAAAAACTCCGACTTCCCATAGATGTGCGAAGGGGCACGACTTCACAGCTTGCGGAAAAACTCGTTCGGGCCGTAGGCCGGGGATTTATCCCCGGTATAAAGCCAATTAAATCAACAAGGGCTTCAGCCCCTGAGGTATGCTTTTGCCGAGTTTCGCCCAAAACCAGGCCTTTTCCGCAGCCTGTTGAGCCGCCGGCCTTTCACCAACAATTACAAATAACCTTGCATCGGAATGACCGCGCGTGGCGCACCATCATTTCATCGAACCCTTCATCCCTCCCCAAGCATCCATTCAACCGATGAGCCAGCCTCTTTTCACGCCCTTTCAGCTTCGTTCCGTCTCCTTCGCCAACCGCATCGGCGTCTCGCCCATGTGCGAGTACTCCTCCGTCGACGGATTTGCCGCCGACTGGCATCTGGTCCATCTAGGCGCACGTGCCCAGGGCGGAGCCGGCCTGGTCATTCTGGAAGCCTCTGCCGTCGTGCCCGAAGGCCGCATCTCCATCGCCGACCTCGGCATCTGGAAAGACGAGCACATTCCCAACCTCCAGCGCATCGCAACATTTCTCCATCAACAAGGCGCGCGTGCAGGCATCCAGCTGGCCCACGCCGGCCGCAAGGGCGGCATGTCCGCGCCCTTCACCGGTGAACGCCTGCTCGACCCCTCTGAAGGCGGCTGGCAGCCCGTCGCGCCCAGCGCCCTCGCATTTTCCCCCACCTACGCCGTCCCCACGGCTCTCGATCAGGCCGGCATCGACGCCGTCATCGAAGCCTTTCGCCAGGCCACGCACCGCGCCTTCAAAGCCGGCTTCGACCTCGTCGAAATCCACGCCGCCCACGGCTACCTGCTCCACCAGTTCCTCTCCCCCCTCGCCAATCAGCGCACTGACAACTACGGCGGCAGCTTTGAAAACCGAACCCGCCTCACTCTCCAGGTGGTCGACGCGGTGCGCGCCATCTGGCCCTCCCACCTGCCGCTGATCGTCCGCATCTCTTCCACGGATTGGGCGGATGGCGGCTGGACCATCGACGAATCCGTCCAGCTCGCCAAGCTCTTTCGCCTGCGCGGCGTCGACCTGGTCGATGCCTCCTCCGGCGGCATGGTTCCCTACGCGAAGATTCCCCTCGCTCCCGGCTACCAGGTCGAGTTCGCCGCCCGCATCCGCCGCGAAGCGGAAATCCCCACCGCCGCCGTCGGCCTCATCACCGACCCCGCCCAGGCCAACGCCATCGTCGCCCACGGCGAAGCCGACATCGTGCTGCTCGCCCGCGAGATGCTCCGCGATCCCTACTGGCCCCTTCACGCCGCTGCCGCACTCGACCAACCCGACCCCTGGCCGCGGCAATATCTCCGCGCCGCCCCTCACCACTCCCCCGCGCGCACCCCAATCACCCGCCCCGAACACGCATAGGAAGCAGTACGCCCCTGCGAGCCGCTGCCGGGTGCCCCATCCATTCCGCGTCTTTCTGCGGAATGGGTGGGAAGCAGTACGCCCCTGCGAGCGTCTGCTCCATGCAATGGACCCCGGCTTTCCGCGTTGGGCGCGCACTGTAACAGTCGCCCACCGCCTTCGCCGACCCGCGATGGATGAAACTGTGCCCCATCGGGGTACCCTCTGGGTCGGAGCGTTTTTTGCTCGATGAGTGGGAGTCGATGAAGGCCTGCCGTCTGACAATTCCCATGCAGTTTCTTCCTAGGGCCTGACTTCAGTCGGGCCGAAAGGACCACCAGTGCGAATTTTGAAATCGCCTACGCGGCGAAGCCGCGCGTCTTTTCACTTCGCTCGACCAGTACGAGCCCCGCGATTGCGATACCGTCCCTCGGGCCGCGTGAAGCTCTGCTTCCCATCCGTTCCGCGTTTTCTGCGCATGGGTGGGAAGCAATAAGCCCGGGTGAGCCTCCCGCAAGCGTCTGCTCCATGCAATGGCTGCTCCATGCAATGGCTGCTCCATGCAATGGTGCCTTTCCCGGTAACCATTCTGAGATTCGTCTAATTTTGCTCCGCTCTTCCTGCAGTTTGTGTCCTATACTGCGCTTAGATTGAGCGCAGCCTATCGATCGGCAGGCTCCGCTCCTCGTCGTCCCCTTATGACCATGCAACTCGCCCGCAAGCGCACCTTCGCCGCGACGCCGACCATCCCCGATCGCTTGTACTTCAAGATCGGCGATGTGGCGCGTATCTGCGGCGTCGAGACCTACGTCCTGCGTTTCTGGGAGTCGCAGTTCCCCCAGCTCAAGCCCAACAAAAGCGGTACCGGCCAGCGCCTGTACCGCCGCCGCGAAGTCGAGCTCGCGGTGGAGATCAAGCGCCTCGTCCACACCCAGGGATACACCCTCGCCGGCGCGCGCCAGGCCCTTGAAGACAGCCGCCGCGCCGAGCCCAATCGGACCGAACCCCAGCCCCTCGAAGCACCGAGAATCGAAGCGGCGAAACTCGACGCACCGAAAAGCGAAGCCCCAAAACTCGCCCTCGCCACCCCGCAGCGCGAAGCCCAGGCCGAGCCTCAATCTCGCCTGCCTCTCATCGCCGCCAGCCCCATCGCGCGCCCTGACGCGGTAGCCGCCCTCATTCACCACGCCCGCGTTGAACTCCGCGAGATCGCCACCATCCTCGCCGCTCCGGTGCTCCAGCAAACCCGCCGCCGGCCACGCCTCGCCGCGCTCTCCAAATCGTCCGGTTCGCTCTTTCCGTCTTGATTGGTGAGAAAAATCCTCTGGATCGCCCGCTTCATGAGTGCAAGCCGTTGCGGCAATGCATATCCGTGCTAATTTAGATTTACCGTTTCACCTTATGCTTCCCCATAGATGAAACGCGTTTCTTCCCTGACTTGATCACAACTGTCTTTGCGCACCTTGGGGCCCGTACCATATGAAATGCTCTCTTTGTGGATCGCAAAAAATGCACACCTCGCGCCTGCGTAGGGAGGATATGGTTCGCCTTGTCTTCCTGCAATATCCCGTGCGTTGCCGCGCCTGCCTTGAGCGGGGATACGTCAATCTGGTTCGTGGCTTGACCCTTCGCCAGAGAGAAAAAGCCCGCCATCGGGAAGAGCGCAGCCGAGGAAAGAACGGCCAAAGCGCCGCTGGCTGAACACCGCCTTGCAACAGGGCCCACGCCGAACATTACGGCCAGAATGAACCGATAGCGCACCGCCGCCGCCTTCTCCGCCGTGTGACCCCTGCGCCGACTCCAAGCGAATTCTTGTGTTCATTCGCTTCAATAGCGAGTAAGCTGTAGCCGTGTTTGCGGTGCTCGTTCGCTCGACCGCTCTGGAGACTCACCAGTCTGTTCGTTCGCTGCGGGCGAAGGGTGGACTGTTCCTGACCGCTGTTCGCCCCACTTTCCGGCTGACCGCTTACGCAAGGAAGAGGTTCTCCATGCCATCTTCAGTCAAGTCCCTTCTTGGCAACTGGTCTTGCCCCCGTCTACACCGCTCTTTTGTTCTTTCGACGATCGCCGTGCTGCTTCTACCCGCGGCTGCCTCGGCCCAAGTCACCTACACCGGAACCGCCGCCAGCCAGAACTTCGGCTCGCAGCCCATCGGCTCCGCAAGCGCGGCAAAGACGCTGAGCTTCTCAGTCGCCGCCGGCACAACGGTGGGCAGCATCGGCGTCGTCACCCAGGGTGCGCCCAACCTGGACTTTACCAATGCGACAGGCAGCACCTGCACGGCAAAGGACTACTCCTCGGCCACTACCTGCACCGTCAACGTGACGTTCACGCCCAGGGCTCCCGGACTGCGCATGGGTGCAGTCGTGTTCTTTTCAGAAGCAGGTAATACCGGGACGGTGCTGGGTAGCGTGCCAATCTACGGAACCGGAACCGGGCCGCAGATCGCGTTTGAGACCAGCGTGAAGTTTTCAACCTTCGGACAGACCTTTATTGCTTCGAGCACCGGGACTGCCATCAGCCCGACGGTGAATGGCCTCGGGTTGGGGTATCCCACCGGCGTAGCTGTGGACAGTGCCGGCGATCTGTTCATCGCGGACCCGAACAACGACCGCGTGGTCGAGGTCCCGGCAGGCGGCGGCGCGGCGACCGCAATCGACCCGACGGTGAATGGCAAAGCGCTGGATGGGCCGGGCAACGTGGCTGTGGACGGCGCTGGTGATCTGTTCATCGCCGACAGTGGCAACGAACGTGTGGTAGAGATGCCAGCCGGTGGCGGCACACCGATCGCCATTGCTCCCACCGTGAATGGACTTGGATTGAACGGGCCCGGCGCACTGGCGGTGGACGAAGCGGGGGATCTGTTCATCGCCGATACCGGAAACAGCCGCGTGGTGGAGGTTCCGGCTGGCGGCGGCGAGGCAATAGCGATCACCCCGACGGCGAGCGGCAGCTGTGGAATCACCGCCCTAGGGGTGGATGGAGCGGGCGATGTGTTCGTTGGATGCCCCGATGCGCTGGTGGAGGTTCCAGCCGGCGGGGGCGCGCAAATTGCTTTCGTGCCAAGCAGTGACTATTACGAAGCTGCAATATATGGGCTTGCGGTCGATGGTTTGGGCGATGTGTTCGCCACGTCATTCTTCCCCGCTACTGTTTTTGAGTTTATTTCCGGGAACTTTTACGACCAGATTTCCTTTGCTCAGCCCGAGGCGAACGGCATCTCAGTTAGCCTTGGCCCCATGGCGGTGGACGGGGCCGGCGATCTGCTCTTCGCAGATTACTTCAGCCGCGTGGTGGAGGTGCAGCGCTCGCAGCCGCCCGCGGTGAACTTCCCAACAGTTACGGCAGTCGGCGCAACCGACACCACTGACGGCACGCAGACGGTGCTGGCCGTCAACATCGGCAACGAGACGCTCACCTTGACGGCCGTCAGTTTTCCCGCCGATTTTTCCGCGGCGAGTGGGGGTTGCGGTGCGGGAAGCCTGAACCCTGGGTCGGCGTGTGGCGTGCCCATCCAGTTCACCCCCGAGCATATCGGTGCGCTGAGTGAGGACGTTACACTTACCGACAACGCGCTGAATGTGGCTGGACCGCAGCAATCGATCGCGGTGAGCGGAACGGCCAGAGCCGCGGACCTTTTCTCGGTTACGACCAAGGCTACTGTGGCTGCCGGTACGTCCTTCACCATCACGATAACGGCTCTGAGCACTTCCAACCACACCGTTACCACCTACAACGGCACCGTGACTTTCACCAGTTCCGATCCCCTCTTTGTAAATCCTGGCCCAATCACGCTTTCGGGCGGCGTAGGCCAGGCGACGGTGACTCTCAAGACGACGGGGACACAGACCATTACGGCCACGGATACAGTGACCCCTGCATTGACGGGCTCGGGGAGCTTCAACGTCGGACCTGGGCTCGCAACGCTCACCTCGCCCACCCCTGGAACCACCCTCGGCATCTCCAACATCCCCTTCGCCTGGTCGCCAGGATACGGCGTCTCCCGCTATTGCCTCTCCATGGGCATCAGTGGGCCCGGATCGACTGACATGTTTGACTCAGGCGTCACCACCGCCACCTCCATCGTCGTTCCAACCCTCCCCGCATTGGGTGTCACGCTCTACGTGCGCCTCTACACCGTCACGCAGAGCTCCGCCGGCTGGGAGCACCAGGACTACACCTACACCATGGCCACTCCCCAACTGGCCACCTTGAACTCACCCACCCCGGGCAACACCGTAGGCACCTCCAACATCCCCTTCGCCTGGTTACCCGGCTATGGCGTCTCGCAATACGGCCTTTGTCTGGGCATCAATGGCCCAGGATCGAGCGACATGTATGCCTCCGGGACAACCAAAAGTACTTCCGTCGTCGTCCCCACCCTCCCCAAACTGGGCGTCACCCTCTACGCCCGCCTCTTCACCTTCAATCCCGCCATCGGCAACTGGCAGCACATCGACTACACCTACAAAATGACGCCGCCATGACGCCGCCCAAACCCCAGCGACACACACTTCACCGGCAGAAGCCGCGCCCGCGCCATGCTGCAGCGCAATGGGTGGCGCTTCGCGGCAAGCAGTCAAATAGAGCTTCTTGAATGGAAAAACGAAACTGCGGAGGAGGAAATCAGTGGTCGGGCAGATTTGAACTGCCCAAAGCTCGGCTACGCCAAGCACCCCTGGCAGGCCGGACTCGTGTGCCTATGCTTCGCTCCGGCGCAGGTTGGGGCGCCTCGCTGGTCACCCATAAACAGAAACGCGGCCATCAGGCCGCATCTGCTGCATAAAATGCAATGGTCGGGACGGGGAGATTTGAACTCCCGACCCCTCGCACCCCAAGCGAGTGCTCTACCAGGCTGAGCCACGTCCCGACACAATCGAGCCGGCTCAGAGAAGAGCCGGCTCAGGGGTCTTGATTAGTTTACACCAGCACTCCCGCCCCCACCGGCTGCTCCAAAAAACATCCCGCCATTTTCCTCCATCCAATTCCGCCGCAGCCATGCGGCTCGCATCCCATTTCCTCAATCAGCCACCCAGGCGATACACTGACCCGCAAATGAGAATCGCCGCCGATCCACGACTTCTCCGCCCCCGCCGTCCATTTCAAGCCAACTTGGCTCCCATCTTTGCCGCCCCGCTGCTCTTGCTCGCCTCGCTCGCCCTGCTCCCGTTACCCACTGCCTCCGCGCAATCCCCCGGCAAGCATCTCCTCATCTATGCCATCGATGTCGAAGGCGGCCAGTCCACTCTCCTCGTCGCGCCCTCCGGCGCATCGCTCCTCATTGACACCGGCTGGCCCAACGGAAACGGTCGCGACGCCGACCGCATCCAGGCCGCCATGCACGACGCCGCCATCACCCGCATCGACCACCTGCTCATCACCCACTTCCATACCGACCACGTCGGCGGCGTTCCCGAGCTCGTCAAGCGCGTCCCCATCGGCGAGTTTCTCGATCACGGCGAAAACCGCGAAGACTCTGACATCGCCCGCCACGACTACGCCGCCTACCTCAAGGCCATCGCCGGCAAGCCCCGCCGCATCGTTCACCCCGGCGACACCATCTCCATCCCCGGCCTCACCGCCATAGTCCTTACAGCGGACGGCGAGCACATCGCGCCCGACAAACGAGTTCTGGGCCCAGGCATCAAGCCCACACCCAATCCCTTGTGCGCCGCCGAGCCTCACTGGGATCTCGACACCACTGAAAATCCCCGCTCCACTGGCGTCCTCATCACCTACGGCAAATTCCGCTTCCTCGATCTCGGCGACCTCACCAAGGCCAAAGAAATCCCCCTCGTCTGCCCCGACAATCTCATCGGCACGGTCGACCTCTACCTGGTCAACCACCACGGTTTCAACCTCTCCAACTCCAAGGCCTTCGTCGACGCCATCCATCCCCGCGTCGCCATCATGGACAACGGCGCGCACAAAGCCGGCAGCCCTGAAGCCTGGCAGACCGTCCACGAGAGCCCCGGCCTTGAAGACCTCTGGATGCTCCACACCGCCGAAGACTCTGACGCCGCCCACAACAGCCCCGACGCCCAAATCGCTAACCTGAAAAGCACCCCCGACGGCGCCTAT